>OFEY01000006.1_pt1 | contig 213840 bp, 184 predicted proteins | sample 1521251 | NCBI WGS metagenome assembly OFEY01 (sample SAMEA3504100, study PRJEB24116) | mouse gut metagenome | biome: mouse gut; feature: mouse-associated habitat; material: faeces | place: Denmark | collected 2011
GCTACATGCCGTCCCGCCATATTATATTGTGGAAGCAGTTTTTATAAATCTCTTAGAAAGAGATTCTAACCGACTGCAAAGATAACGAAAATATTTAAATTACAGACAATTCCATAAAAATTTTTACTCCACTAATTAAAACATTTGCGTCTATTGTTTAGCAAAATCCTTTATCGGGGCTTTATATATGTTTGACTTTGAGGTGCATAGTTGATTTGCCAATCTCTTTCTAAGAGATACTTAACAAATCTGACATTAACATAGCAATATGTGGAGATGTAATGATAACAATTTCTTTGGCGCCAGGGACTGATGTCGTTGACGACGCCGTAGGCTTGCCAAAATGTTAATAATCAGTTGCATATTATTAAATTAATAGCTTAAAATGGATAAGTACATAGCAACTCTTGCCTCGATACCAGACGGCTATCTTCATATAGCATTTTCTTTTGCAAAAGATAACAGTTCGCCTGTGGTAGAGCCGGCTCATTTGCTACGGGCATTGCTGCATAAAAACATTGGATTGATTGACTTTATTGAGAACAAACTTGACTCGGATTATTATTATATACTCGATTGGGCTGATGTTAAGGTGTCACAATGTATGAAGTCTCCATATCCAATGAAAGAACCGGTTTTGTCGGAAAGTTCAAGAAGTGTTGTCAAGGAGGCCCTAAGAATCGCTAAATCATATGGTAATGAGGAAGTGGATGTCAAAAGTCTTTTATCTGCTCTTGTTTCCCCAGGATTCGGTTTTTCTGCCGATCAGTTGAAGACTTTGCCTTTATCTCCATACGTTATAATCAACTATAACACAGGTGGGGTTTCATCGTCTGATTCATATGTAGACGTTAATATAAATCAACAAGTAGAGAGTACATATTGCGTTGATATATTGTCGAATTGCCATTCCTATGAAGTCATTGGCTTTGAGAAGGAAGTGCGTTCAATGATAGAGAGTTTATCAAGAAAAGACAGAGCAAATATCATTATTTGTGGAGAATCAGGAGTTGGGAAAACCAGTCTCATTTATGGCTTTTTGCATAGGCTCGCAGATAAGTCGATGCCAAATTCATTAGTTTCCCTGCATCCTTTTGAACTCGATTTAGTGGCTATGTCACAGGGAGTGAGCTATAAGGGAGAAGTTGAAGACCGCTTTTCGAAAATTATCGGAGAGCTTTCTTCTTTTAGCCAGCCCTTGCTCATCATAGAAAATTTCCATCGAGTGATGGACAAGCAGTCCTTGTTACATGGCATATTACCCATGTTGAAAAGGAGTCTGTCTAAAAACCAGATTCAGATAATCGTAACTTCGACCATTGACGGGTTTACGAAGGATATAGAGAATGACAAGGAACTCACAAGCTTATGTGAGAAAATTATCATATCAGAACCTGATGAAAATCTTGCCAAGGATATATTGTCGTCTAAAATACCGGAATATAGCGGTTTCCACGGTGTTGCTGTTTGCGATGGTCTTGCTACAGATATTGTAAGACTCGCAAAACGTTACCTTCCCGAAAAAAGTCTGCCCTCATCTTCAATAGATTTGCTCGACAGAGCCATGGCGGCAGCCAAGATATCAGGAGAAACATCCGGTACAGCAGATGGCATGAAACTTGACAGGGACTTTATAAGGAATGTCCTTGCCCGTATCACAGGGCTCCCAATTGGTAGTATCCAGTCGGAGGAACGTGAGAAACTGGCAAATGCTGAAGAGGTTATCCATAGGCGTGTTGTCGGGCAGTCTCATGCGGTAAGAAGTGTTCTCGATGCCGTGTGTGAATCTCGTTCAGGACTGAACAAGAAGGGTCAGCCTATTGGCTCATTCTTCTTTCTCGGCCCGACTGGAACAGGTAAGACTGAATTGGCCAAAGCTCTTGCTGAGTTTATGTTCAACGACGAATCATCTATACTGCGTTTTGATATGTCGGAATATAAGGAGGAGCATTCTGTCGCTCTTCTCTATGGTGCGCCTCCCGGATATGTAGGATATGAAGAAGGGGGTTTGCTCGTCAACCAGATCAGGCAGCATCCCTATTCGGTAGTTCTATTTGATGAAATAGAGAAGGCGCATCGGTCAGTTTTTGATTTGTTTTTGCAAATTCTTGATGAAGGGAAATTGCATGACCGTCTCGGTCGAGTCGGTGATTTCTCCAACGCCGTGATAATATTTACTTCCAACATCGGCAGCGAATATATTTTTAATTCATTTGAAAGGAAACACATACCCTCTCACGATGAGATGCTGGAAGTGATGCAGGGTAAATTTCGCCCTGAATTTTTGGCTCGTATCACGGAAATATTGCCATTTTCTCCAATTACTGAAGAGATGATTTACAAAATCTTCGATATCCATATTCGCAATTTGGTGAAATCGCTCGATCAACAGAGCATAAAGCTTGAGATACATGAGAGTGCGAAAGAATATGTGACAAAAGTGGGATTCAATACCCACTACGGAGCGCGTCCGGTGTTAGGCATTATAAGGAAAGAGATTCGTCGGCCACTGTCAAAAATGATAATCGCCGGAGATATAAGCGAAGGGGATACTGTGATAATGAAACATGATCCGGACAATAATGAGATGGTCTGGGAAATATGCAATTGAGCAGAGATTTTACATAAAATATATAATTCATGGCAAAGAAAACTGTAATCACCAAAGTCCTTGATGCCGATGCACAGGACGGAATCATAGAGTTTCCTCAGAACAGGACTCTGTATGTGGACCAGTTTACGGATAAGGCTCCTGCTACAGATGAGGAGCGTGATGGTTTCAAACCTAAGAATCTCAAGGAGGTGTTCGAACATTACCAGCCCTCAAAAGAAGGTGTGGCGCTTGAGACAGAAGAAGGAGGTTCTGTCTATGAGGACTTCCAGTTCCGTCAGCTCAAGGACTTTGAGGATGAACAGCTCATAGGGCAGAGCACGTTACTTTCAGGCAAGAAAGCTGAAATTGATGCCTACAATGCAATAATACGTCAGTTGCAGAAGAATAAGCCTCTCCGCAATGCTCTGAAAGATGCGGCTTCAAGAGAAAGTTTGCTGAATGTTCTTAAATCACTCCGTGCTGAAATTGAAGAAGCGGAATAACCCAAACTATATGTCACCACAAGAAGAAGCAATCAACAAACCGGAAGTGGAGAATCTTCAGTTCCGGAAAAGTGAAAGGATAGATAATCCGTCAGATCTGCTCCAAAGCGGCATCAAAGGTCTTGACAAATTCGGAGGTTACCAGCTTGTCAAGGGGCTTATAAAAGGAGCCGAAAACCTCGATCCGAGAAAGAAAGCTGTAAGGAACACTTTCTTGAATGAGTCGACCTACGAGGAGTCGCGAAAGAAAATAAAGAATGAGCTCAATCTTTGGATTGAAGTCCTTGAGCAGGGTAATGAAGACCCTATGGAAATTATCGAGATGTGTTCCGAACGGTGCGACAGGGCATCGGAAAATCTGAGCAACAATCTGTTCAGTCTGCATGATGAAATTCGTGACCTTGAGGTTGCGTATCGTTCGCTTGATTCTTTTTTTGCGAACACCGGCCAGTCAAAGGTTGATTGTATAACTCTTATGAATGTGGACAAGGGAGAACTTGAGTCACATGATTCAGAGGATACAGCTGCAGTGCGTGATGAACTGGAGAAGTATTACGACCGTCTAAGTCTAAAAAACAACTATAGCTTGCTTGTCGTGCCTGGTTACATGGGCGACAGCGATACAATCAGGATGTGGGCCTCAACGGCATATCGCAACAAGGTACTGCTCGTAACGGATTTCAAGGACAGCCTTAATTTCGAGATGCTGAAGGAGGAACTTGATGATGCAAACCTCCAGGGGCAGGACGTGCAGCTTGCAAATGTCGTAATGACCTGCAACTATATTCTGGGCAGAAGGAAATCAGAGATGGCACGGGAGGATGACGACACATATATACCGGCATCGGCTGCACTTGCAGGCCGCATGACAAACACCGAAGATGTCGTCATCGCTCAGGGAATCGCAGGCAAAAAATATGGCACTCTCAGCAATGCGAAAGGTGCCAGGATGGAGATGCGCAAGTCGGAGATAGCCGCCATCATTGATCAGGGTGTGATACCTATCGTAGAGGAAGATGGACGCGTCATGGCTTTCTCCAACCGCTCACTCTACAATGGTGCGACCATCGGATTGCAGGAGTATCCGATTGTCCGTGTGTTTGATTGGATGGGAAAGGTGTTCCAGAATTTCTTCAACGATGAAGCTTTCGTAAACTGGAATTCCGCCGTCAAAGGCGAACTGCAACAAGCTGTCCACGATTTCCTCAGCGACTATAAGGGGCCGGGGCGTCTCATTGAGAATTACAATCTGAAAGGCATCAATCAGGATCCGAAGACGAAAGACATATCGGTTCAGGTGGAACTCAAGCCCTTCTTCGCCGCAAAGAACTTCCTGATTGAGCTTACCGGACATAATGGTACAGCCGGTGTTGACTGGGAACAGAATGTGCAGTAACATGGGCCCTTTCCCACAAAATATTCGCCGGACTGATCCGAAAAGACTCATTAAAACCAACAACCACAAATACTAATAATTATGGCAACAAGAACTGCAACTATTTCGGCCGATGGTATCCAGGAGCGCGAAGTACTTTTCGTAAGGTATGAACTAAACCAGCACACAGATGTCGAGGGTCAGCCCACAGGTACGACCCGGGGTGGAAAGATTACCGTAAAGGTTAAATCGACCGACGACGGTAACACCGACATCCTCGAATGGATGATCGACACCTACATGAGCAAATCCGGGACAATCTCTTTTCCCAACCGTCAGGGAGGCGAGATGAAGCATCTCTCTTTCAAGGAGGGATATGTTGTGGAGTATGTGGAGACCTACGACTCCACCAATACGCTCCTTCAGTATGAGGAGTTCACTATCTCCGCAAAGGAGATTCAAGTGGGCAACGCACGCCACAACAACCGCTGGACAATCGACAATTAATCCCGCGCTTCTTTATGCGTCGCCGGGTACAACATCCGGATTGTCCCGGCGATGCATAAAGACGCTTTTTGAAACGTACTTATAATAAGAAAATTAAAATAGGATAGGGTAGCTGATATGGCGTTACATGGAAGCCTCAAGATAGGCGGCAGAACGTATGGTGTGGTGGAATGTGAATATAAATTCACTCAGGCGGTAGACGACACCGGTAAACCTGCATCGCGTCCCCGTGGTGGAGAAATAACAATCGTGATTCCTTCCACAAACGACGATGACATGTTCTTTTATAACTGGATGTTTCATAAATCGGAGGTAAAAGATGGTATTCTAAGGTTCTGTCTTTACTCTGATGGAAACAAGAGAAGTTATAAGACTGTCAGCTTCGCCAGGGCTTATTGTATTGAACTGAGGGACTATTTTAATGACCACGATGCCAAACTGATGTACACCACTATCAAGATTTCCGCTCAGGTGATATTGGTCGGCTCTGCCAATGCCTCTGCATTCTACAATACATGGACTAAAGAATCCAAGGAAATGATTACTTCCGGTTTAGGCTCTTTCCTCAAGGATACAGTCTCTGATAAATTGAATTTCTTATAGAAGTCCATGTCTACCACCATCACAAGTTTTGCCCTCTTAATAGATGGGATTCGTTCGGATAATTTCTTGATAGAGATTGAAGGAGATCTGTTTCTTGTCGATGATTTCACCCTTACGCAATGTCTTCTGCAACCTAATGAACTCAGGTTCTCGATGAGGAAAGACCCTGAGGAAAATGCCGGCGAACCTCAGTTCAGTACATGCGGGTATCTGATCGGGAAGAATCTTGAACTAAGTCTTGTAACTGACAATTTCGAAGAATTGTCTTCATTGCCGACCGAGGGGCCAAAGGCTGATGAAATAAGATTCAGGGGAATAATTACTGCTGTCAGTGCATCCCGCTCCGGAACGGAATATATTATTGCAGTTGAGGCTAAGAGTCATGATGCGCTGCTTATTGACCATCCGAACTGCAAGTCTTATGTGAATCAGACACTTGAAGAAATTGTCAGCGATATTATAGAAGATTATTCTGACACCATATCGCCCGGACTCAATCCCCGTTTTGCGGATGAGATTCCCTATACTGTGCAGTATAACGAAACAAATTATGAGTTCATGCAGCGTCTCGCACGTCGGTACGGTGAATGGATGTATAATGACGGAGAACATTTGATTTTCGGTGAACTTCCGCATGGTGAAACCGTGATATTGGGTTATCCCGACAAGGACATTTCATCTTATAATATGGAGATGAAGATGCAGCATGCGGCATTCAGTAGTGTTGCGTCATCATATAACTCCAATGACTCCTCGCGCAAGGAGGCGGTTGAGGAAATGGAGAAGGAATATAATAATCTTTCCGACATACTCTTCAATATTATCCGTGACAAATTTACCAAACCGACTCTTAGGAATCTGCATTCCGGCGGATTTTCCGACAGTGACGGCCGATTCACAGTTCTGGATGTCTCGGCAAAGACGCAGGGGAGAGGTGAGAAGGCTGGAATGCTCGTATATTCAGGTACCACATATTGCTCCCGACTGAAGATAGGGAATACATTGATCATCCAGGACAACTATCTTCATAATGACTTGGCTGGTGACGTAAGCGAGGTGGAACAGGATGAGATTCTTATCACAGAACTTGTACATTTTTTCTCGGCAGATGAGACGTACTCCAATAATTTCAGCGGAATACCAGCGGCATGTGATTATCCTCCATATTCGGACAGCGATGTTTATCCCGTGGCGTCTTCATGTCGTGCAAAAGTCACTGACAACGAAGATCCGAAACATCTTGGCCGTATTAAGGTTCAGTTTGACTGGCAGGCTCAACAGGATGAGGAGATGATGACTCCCTGGCTGCGTATATCACAATCCTATGCCGGCGGAGGGAAAGGATTCAGTTTCATTCCGGAAACAGGTGAAGAAGTGATGGTTGACTTCGAGGGATCGAATGCGGAGCGCCCGTTTGTGAGAGGTGCGCTCTTCAACGGTGTTGATGATCCGGACGGTGCGTGGCTTCCAGGTGACAATCAGGTAAAGGCTATACGTACACGCAACGGGCACACCATAAAAATCTGGGACAAGGATGAGGGAGGATATATCCGAATATATGACAATGAAAAAGAAAATTATATATTGACTTTCTCAACCGACGACAAGCTCATAAGACTTGAGTCCTCGGGTAATATAGAACTTCTTGCCCGGAGAGACATAATAATGCACGCGGGCAACGACATAACTGTCTCGGCAGATAATAATGTCAATATCTCGGCAGCCAACAACCAGAATCACAGTTCGGGGAACGACCGTAATACCTATGTCGGGCGTAATGATATGCTGGTGATTGAGGACAACCAGTTTACGGAAATCGGAGAAAGCAAGGATGAGAAAGTGGCTCATCTTTACCAATTAGGTGCCGAGAACATAAGGATAGAATCCGAACAGAAGCTTATGGAATATTCCACCACCCATCAGTTGCTTGCGCGTGAAAAGGCTGCGTTCAGTGCATCTGATGCCATCGATATAAAGGCTGGAGTGGTGAGAACAAACTGACGGTACGTTTGAGATAGGCAAACTGTAGACTGATAGAAATGGGAGATACTTATGTTTGTTCGAAAGCAAGATTGCAATGTTCATGCGGTAATAAGATTGCAGATCTGATAGTGATGCCCGAACGGACAGTCTTGTTGAAGGGTGAGCCGCAGGCAAATATCGGTGATCACGTATCTATGAGAAATGTAATGCCTTTCGGAAGATGCCGTAGTATGGCCTATCCTCCTACCGGCTCAGCCACTGCTGCGAATCATGGCACTCTCACGCCTATGCCTTGTGTCCCGGGTACGCTCTATCCTTGGATGGAAGGAAAGATGGATGTGTTGGTCATGAATCAGCCCGCATTATTGAAGAGCTCGACCTTGAAGTGCATATATGGGGGTACGATTTCGATAGTATTTGACGGTCAGAAAGGTTCGGACAGTTTCAACATGGAATTTGTCGCGAAGGCAGAGCAGGATGAGGTTGTGGAGCAGCAGAAACTCTCGCCTGAACAGATTCTTGACGGAATCCAGTTGGCTTTGGATGTCGCTGGGTTTATCCCGGGTTTCGGTGCAATTGCGGATTTGACGAATGCTGCCATATCGGCTTGTCGTGGAGACTGGGCCGGAGCGGGTCTTTCTCTTATCGCTGCCGTTCCGGGAATCGGTGATGCTGCCGCGGGAGCAAAGATGGCGCGTAAGGGTGTGAAGATGGCCAGGGCTGCGAAGCTGTAGCTATAAAACTATAATAGACAATGGCAAAGTTTTTATCATTGACAATGAGAGCATCTTTTGATGCGGCAAAAGGTGCGGATGCGGCCGCAGTTGTAGCTAAGACTTCATCTAAAGTCACTGGCAAGGCATCTGATGCGGGGAAGGTAGCTTCCGGAATGGCAAGAGGTTCAAAATTTATTGCTGATACTGCCGTCACTGTTCAGAAATCAGTCGCGCAAGTTAAAAAGGTGTTGAAAGGATTGGGTGAGACAAACGCGTCAAAAGTTGAATACGAGCCCAAGTTTCTTGTAGAATGGGGAAAATCAATAAAAAATTCCGTAAACTCAAAGTATATAAAAGAAAATATTCGGAATAATGAGGCATCAAAAGCTGTTGACAGGGCATTCAACAAACTTCAGCGTCCCGGCAACGGAGGCGGTTATACCGGGGGAGTAAATAAAATATAGTTCAATGGTACAACAATACCACTGAACAAGGAACAAAAACAAAAAACAATTAGCAGTACAATTCCAGACTATGGCAAATGAAGAAATTTTTGAAGATGATGAGTTCATCATTCATCTCACAATCGACGGTACGGCCTACGAAGAGGTAGAGGTAAAGGTAAGCGATCCCAACAAGACCATCCGTGATCAAATCTCAAGTATTGTGGCGGTGTTCGAGCTTCCAAGACTTGATAATGGGGGGACACCTATTCAGTATCTTCTGGGTCAGATTACAGAAGATGATGACGAACCTCTTATTCTTGAGTTTGAGGATGAGGAGGGACGCGAGCAGGCTCTGATTGATTACAATATCCAGCCCGGAGACCGGCTTCACCTCATATCTGTCCCGATTGCAGGATAAGGATGGGGCAAGCGAACAGACTTTTGTAGAAGAGTCTTAGAAATATATATTACATTATGAACGAGGCTATAAGTAATTTCAACCAGAAAGAATTGTCAGGGCGTGACGCACGCTTATGGAAGGAGTGGCATGAACTGGATTCGCTTTGCAACAAACGCAAGGCGGCTGCGGAGAATCCCCGCAAACCCTCACTCTCCTATATCATACGTCGAAAGAATGTTATGGGACTTCCGACAGAATATGAGATTTGGTATCGTGTGAAATCAATTGTGGGTGTCGAGGAAACCCCGATTCCGCGTAAGCCGGTTTTTGGTTACCTGCATAAGATGAGCATTGTGCTTCCAAATAATTATCCTTCTGCCGATGGAAACCCGATATTCACTTTCAGAACTGATATCTGGCATCCGAATATAAGGTATTCAGGTAGTTTCAAAGGGCACGTCTGTCTGACCATCAAGGAAATGGGAGTGCTTGCTTCGTTGAAGGATCTTGTTCTAAGAGTGGAAAGATACCTCAAATATCAGCTTTATCATGCCCAGAACACATATCCTTATCCGGAAGACCAGAACGTTGCGGAATGGGTTCGCGAGGAGGGAGAACCGAACGGCTGGATACGTTTCGGTCAGGACATGTCGGATGATATGGGGCATACATCAGCTACTGACAATTCCAGGGAAAGTGCCTTAACCGTAAAATCCTCTTCAAAGATTATAGCACGAAAAATATGATTAGAAGGATTATAGCAACAGTAATGAGCCTGATTTGCCTTTGTTCAACATCTTGGGCAAATCAGGAAATTTCGGTTGCGCTCAATAGGAAAGACAACGTTTTCAGGGAAAATATCGCGTTTGCCTATCTTACGTTTGAATTTAAATATTCTATAGGCAACAATGCAAAGGTGAATGTGATCGTCGAGAATACAACTCAAGATCCCCCGCTGGCAATATTGATGTTCCGGCGCCCGCAAGAAGAGAAGTATCTGAAAAAGGAGACACCTAAAATAGAGTTCGATAAAAAGTATCCGGGAGAGAAGGGTCAGCGGAGTGTCAGTGGTTTCAAGGCTGATTACAAGAACCTCGATATCGTCACTGCAGCAGAGTCGGATACGCTTTTCAGTATTGATGTCCCATTTACAAGCGATAAGGAGTTCACGCTGCCTCTTTATGTTGCCAAGTACAATCCGAAACAACTCTTCAAGAAAGGAAAGGACAAGATCTCGTATAAGATTCTGGAGGAACATATTTATAATATCAAGATTAAAGTTGTTGGCTGGAGTGAAGGCGATCCCGAATATGTCGGCATAAAGAAAAATGTCAAGAAACTCATTGACGATCTCAGTAGCACGAAATTTTGCAGGAATTCCCGTCACAACCCGAGTCTCAAGAATCAACAGCGACCTTATCTGCAGACGAGAGACAGTCTTGTAAGGGTCATCAATTCTGTTCTTGAGGCAAATTATCATTGGATGTCTACTGACGATTCCCATAAGGCATACAGCAGACTGCTCTCTGAACTCAACGGCATGGATTTAAGCCGTAATGTTTATGATTGCGGAGCCCACAAGAAAAAGTCGAAAGGACATAGTTGTGCATATTGCAACTTGAATTCCAGGGATATATATCACAGACTTGACGATCTGTATCAGCAGCTTCACGCAGGTAAGATTCAAAAAGCTTACGCAATGAAAACTGCAAAAGCCCTGTATGGTTGCTATGCCCATAATAAAAAACGCAGCAAGGATTCATCCTATGACGCTAAAATCTCAAGATTCTATAACAGCATTGTCAACTATTAAGGATGCCATGCGTGTGTGGTGGTTCTTTCTTGCCCTTATGTATTTGGGTGTCACTTCGGCGTATGCAAAGGAAATGCGTGATACCCTGTGGACCACACAGAATGATAAAATTATTCTGTCATACAATCTGATGTCGGATAATAATATCATGACTGTTGAATTTTCTCGTCCGCGTGTCATACCTTCATCCTCCCTGAACAGGGTGTGCAAAGGTGATATCGGTCGCATCAAAGTCGTTATGTTCGACCGAGTGGGTGATTTCGGTAATACCCGTTGGGGTGGTCTGACACCATCCGCTTTCATGATTCCGGGGGGAATGTCTTATGAACGCTCTTCGGATGGCTTCTATATCCTCGGAGAATCCGGGCCGGTCGAATTTGCAATTTGCGGACAGCCAGCCTCATCACTCATGATACCCATCTATGTGGCTGTTTATGACAAGAAGTTGAATTATAGAATTGTAGCTGCTTCTAAAAAAGCTCTGTCAGTCTCTGTTGCGAAGATTCCGAATAAAACTGTCCGCAGACCATCTGACAAACAACGGGGGGAGACTGAGAGAATTGCTGTAACATCCGCAGAGGAGATTGAATCGGGCAATACTGACATAACTGATGCTCTGAGTTCGATTGCCTTAGTGAGGGAGCTTCTCGAACGAGAGACAACTGTCCCTTTTTCACAGACTCTTCAGATGGAAATATATAATCTGCGAAACCTGAAAAATCAAATGGTAGATCCGGAAATCGTCGGTAAAATCAACGAGATGCTTCTTCTGTGTGATGAAAAGGAACGACAGCTAAAGGAAGCAATCGACCTGGCTTCTGCATCTGCGGCGGCAGAACAGCAGTCGCAGATTGACCGGCAGAATCGTGAGGCTGAGGAGAAGAAAAAGGAAGCTGAGGAAAAGGAGCGTATGAGGGAGGAGAAGCAGCAGAAGCTGACTATGTGGATGATTATCGGAGGTGTTCTGTTGGCTGTTGCAGCGTTCATAGGGAATGCGGTTTTGAAGCATTCCCGTGATTTACGGAATCAGAAGAATATGATGCGGATGCAGGAGTCGCTTGCCAGACAAGCTCAACATGAAGCATCGAGACGTTCACGTGAGATAGTTAGAAACAAAGTTCATAAGGGTGCAAACGATGGTAGGACTTGGATAAGGGAAAAAGTCACTGACAACCATAAAAATAAGTACAATTCAAAGATTCGCTCGATATGAAGCATACAAATTATTTTCTCAGAATCATATCGTCCCTACTCATGTTGTCTTCGGGCATTTTCGCCATACATGGGGAAGAATCCGTAAAAGACGATGTGTCAGTTGTGTATGAGACTTTGGCCGATGGTTCCATCAGAGTCATGTATGCGGTCAACGAATCTTCAAACTCGATTCTGATATTGTTGGATGGTAATGAGGCCGTACGTCTGAACCGGGGTGATTCGGAACCTCAAAGTGCCAAAATAAATAAGATAGCCCGCAATACGGTTAAATATGGCATTTCGAATGACGTGCTCGGGGTTTTGTGGAAAAGGAGTGCAGTTACGACTCAACCGGTTGTCGATGAGGCCTTGGCTGGTGTAGAGCCGACACCTCTCAGAGAGGAGAATAATTACTCTTCAGGGAAAGTTGGCAACCGGAAGACTCCCTCAGGTAAATCAGAAGATGGGTATAATCGGCGAACAGTAGAGAAACGCGATGAGTCTAAATCTTTAGAAAACGAAGCAGGTACAATGCATGTCGACCGGGGAGACTCTTCCGGAACTGTACAGCAGGGAGAAGTGTTGCAGGGCAACGAGGGCACGTCTTTCCTGTCGCGGGAAACCTTGATGAATTATTTGATAATCGGTACTGTAGTTATTATCATTGTAATTCTTATATTTCTGGCCATCAAGAAAAGAAGAGTTCCTGTCGCATCCGATAAGGCGGGGATGATTCCAGTGAAAGATAAGGAAATTAATGACCAATCGATTGTGGTCAGAAGGAGAACCACTTCAATCTTGAAGCGTCAGTCAATTGATGATGTGGTTGGAAATCCCGATTATCTCAAGATTAATGCTGCCGAATTTGTTAATGACTCAGCGGTCAGGAATATTTATATTAAGAACACATGTATCAAGGAGGTCTATAATCTATATGCCCAAGATTTGAGAAACAGTGATAACCCTAAAGAGGATGGCTGTATGGTGTTGGGCCGTTGGGTGCACGACGAAGAGAATGGAACATATGATGTTTCTTTGGAGACTGTTGTTTTTCCCGGTGATGACGCTGTTTTCAAGGAATATGAACTCAACTTCGGCGGAAAGATAAAATTGCGTATTGCAGAGAAACTCCGGAAACTGCGCCGTGAGACCAATCTGCAGTATGATCTCGTGTGCTGGATACATTCCCATCCGGGACTCGGCGTGTTTTTCAGTAATTCTGACGACAGTGTACAGATGCAGCTCAGGCATTCTCAACATCCCAATTTTCTTGTTGCTTTTGTGGTGGATATTCTGACCGACGATCAGGAGTTGGGTATCTTTACGTTCCGGAAAGATGGCTCTATGAATTCCAAAGGAGATTTGACACGCTTGTATTCGTTGGAGGAAATGTTCAAATGGGCACTTGAAAGTGGACGGAGATTGTTTGACCCTGCCAACTGTTACAATCTACTGAACACTGCTGAAAAACATATCTTCTCCTGTGAGGGAATTGAACTGGACAACAGTTCGATAATCGATTTGGCAGGAATTGTGGCTGACGCTCAATCAGAAATAGCCGGGTGGGCAGTTGGAACGTCTGTTATGTGTGATGGCAAAAGGGAATATGTGGTGTCAAGCATAGTCAGGAACTCTGAAAGACCTGCCGTGGGTGTAATCGGAATCTTGGTTAATGTCTCCCACATGAGTCTCCCCACAATTCAGAGACTGGTGTCTGCTGAGATTGTGAAACCGGATTTTATCATGGCTTATTCCTCCCGTCAGGATTCTCTTACAATTATCCCCACAGTTGACGGGAAGCTTTTGGATGATGAAAAGTATTATGGAGAAGTTTCAATTGATGACTTAAAAATATGGACAAGAAGAAAACGCTGAGAGCATTTATATTACTGATTGCCTTCCTTATGGCGGCAGTTGCAGTGGCCGATATCATTACTCCTGCCGGACTGCAATTTTGCGACCGTTTCTATGCATATGGTGAGGGTAATGACACCATAAAGCTATATTTCAATGTTACTGCGTCCAATGGTAAAAGAATATCCGGATTGAGTCCTGAAAAATTCAATCAGATGGCCTATTTTTATGAGGATGGCAATCTGATTGAGAATGGAAATATACGCCGGCTAAGTTCGGGTGTGAGAATTCCCAAGGAATTCACTTTCTCGATTCTGCTTGACAAGAGTATCCCGGTTGAAGGGAAACGGCAGATTCTTAAGTCTATCCGCCAGTTTGTCGGAATTGCTCCTGATTCCTGCGTCTTCATCTCCTTCTATGGAGATGAGGTTTCCAACAGTATGTCGGTCTCCTTGAATAATTTTGGTACTCTCGAACAGGAGTTTCTCAAACCATCTTCTTCTAAGTTCTTTTACAGTGGAGTGCATTCGAAGCTTGCTGAGTTCTCAAAATCGTCTCCTGATTTCATGACGGAGATACAAGCTTCGGGTTATGCAGCCAATAGCTTGATCAGTACGAGAGCTGAGGCCAATCCCGGTAAGAATTATCTGATGGTCTTTGCTGAAGGAAGTCAGAGACCTGATGACGAACAGTTGGATTTTATTACTCTGACGGAATATCAATCTCAAAATTATAAAAGACTGCCAAAGGTTTATGCCTTCTATTATACTGCCGATGGTGCCGATACAAACATTGACATAACCCTTCAGGGTATCACTCATCCCAAAGATAGTACGCGTGCCGAAATAAAAAGTCTTGCCGGTCAGGTCAAATCCTCTGTGAGCATGGACGAAGTACTCGCCTCCTTTCAGACGGTGATTGAAAATGCTACATATGATTATGAGTTGGCTTATACAGCTACCTCCGATAAGACTTATTCGGGTAACATCAATTACACGGCAACCTGGGGGAAGGCAGAGATTGGAGAAGCAACCTTTACAATAGGCTCAGCTGAACGTCCCTGGCCGGAAAGAAAGCAAAATACCATCGGATTCATTCTTGAGTTCTTAATCGCGATTCTGGCAGCCGCTGTCACATTCGTTTTCTTTTTTATGATTATGAAGGTGCTCGTACCATATTTGCGGTCAATAACGTTTAGATCGAAATACTACAAGAAGTATGAGCCGGAGGAGAATGTGCAGCGACGCATATGCCATTATTGTAAACAGGATTTGCGTCCCGGACAAGTCATTGTGACAAAGTGCAGGCATTGGATGCATAAGCATTGCTGGGAAGAGAATGGTTACAAATGTGCTGAGTACGGGCAGAATTGCAAAACCGGCATACAGAATCACGTTGAATGGAAAGATTTGTTCAAGCTGAGTTCGTTAAAGGAATGTTCCCAGACTATTGCAGGGATACTTGCCGGACTCGTAAGCTGGATTATATATGAACTTCTGGGGCGCGGAGGATTCGGCTCTTTGTCGAGATTTATAGTAGGACTTGTGTTTGATGATGATGATTCAAGAGCGTTTATGATTGGCGACTGTGTGTCGCGTACATCCTCGTTTCTTATGATCGGCCTGTTGCTCGGTTTCTTCATATCGGTTGTTTTTAGATATAAGGATGATATCCGAAATAAAAACTGGAAGATATGGCTTAAGATTCTTCTCTTGTCTCTGATGACGGGTCTTGTGGGAATGATGGCTTTCGCAATAGGTGCAGATTTTATGTGTCTGATGCTCGCATGGAGCGGGAAGACCTATATCCCGTGGTATTGTTCCTTGCCCGCATACATTCTTTTCTCGGTTTGTGTCTCACTCGCATTGACAGTCAGATCGACTATTCCTGTCAGAAGCGCGCTTATCGGTGGAGGCGTTTCCGCTGTCATCGGTTTTCTGGTTTTGTATTTCACCAGTTTTGCAAGCGGGCGTTATGAATGGCTCAGCATGCTGCTCGATTTCATCATATATGGTGGTGGCCTTGGAGCCTCTCTTGTGACTGTCAGGATGCTTGCTGAAAAATATTTCCTTGTGATACAGAATGGTGTGAAGTCGGGTCAGAAAATACCCATTCACAAATGGATGAATGCCACAGGAGGTGGCAATAAGGTGTCGATCGGTATGACCGGAGAGTGTGAGATTCAGATGAACTGGGAGAAAGGCAATAAAGTTGCCAAGGAACATGCTCGTCTATATGTTGATCAAGAGAAGAATTTACCTGTCATCAAGCCTTTGGCAACAGGTGTGCAATATAATTCACGAGCAGAGTTGCCGGTGAACCGTCCCGCTGTTCTCACAAATGGTGATACGTTTAGGATTGGCGACACCATCTTCAAATATGAGGAGGAATAAAAGTGTAAGGAGAAATAATATTTACTAAGACAAAATATGACGATGAGAAAACTTGTGATCTTATGCGCCGCAATGTTAGGGATTGTTACTTGCATGGCTCAAACAGTAATTGACAACTTCAATGTCGGACCCTATATCGTAGACTATAATGGTCAGGGAGATGTGAAGTATCGTCTGCGCGACAACATAGACCTGTATGAGTTTTTCGAACTCAAGATGGATACTACTGTTGTCGTGGAGACAAATGAGATTCCGATCAGTCACGCAATTGCAATTTCCGGCAATGTCGGGGCCAATCGGTTTGCTTCGAAAGAGATTGGCCTTGAGGGTGTCTGGAAGCAGCATCTGAATCGGAATCTCTATTTCAATGGAGGACTTTCACTATCTTTTGGCCTCACTAATTATGGGAAGAATGCGTCTGACCGTAGTATGATTGAAATAGGCGTTCCTCTTCAGTTGGAATTGGGAAAGCTGAATCACCAGAGTGCTTCATTATATGGAGCTGTGGGACTTACACCGGCTGCATATGCTACTCTCAGCGCTGAGAACGTAGTTGACGGCGAGAGAACAGATGGAATTAAGAAATCAGGTTTTCTTATTGCCCCGAGTCTTGATTTCGGTGGCAACATTCCGGTGGGCTCTACAATATTGAGGATTGGAGTATATGCAAAATTCAAGGTGAACTGTACGCCTGGAGACTTTGATGTCTATACCAAGGGGGGTGCGGGTAGGATGTTCCTTGGTGCAAGAATTGGTTTTGTGCTCTGAGCGGGTGAGCTATGATGAACGGGAATCATCAATATGAATGGGGGGAGGGTGTGTACAACCTTCTCTCATGGTTCAGGAAAGACAGGGTAAGGGATGCCCGTGTATTGGTTGCCGGAGCGGGTGCGCTGGGCAACGAGGTTATCAAGAATCTGGCATTGTTCGGTATCGGTCGTCTGTTCGTAGTGGACTTCGACAGGATTGAGGTCAGCAATCTGACACGGTCTGTATTATTTCGGGAGGAGGATGCCTTCTCTCATCGTTTCAAGGCGGAGGTGGCAGCTGAAAGAGCCATGGAAATCAATCCTCAGATCAAGGTTACTCCGATTGTGGGAAACTTATTTTCTGATGTCGGGCTTGCACTGTATAAGTCCGTGGATGTTATAATTGCATGTCTTGACAGCAGGCTTGCCCGTTATCAGCTGAACCGGATGGCTATGAGAGCGGGAAAGACCTGGATTGACGGTAGCATAGAGAATCTTACCGGAGTGGTAAAGGTTTTCACACCGGGCATCAACTGTTATGAATGCAGCTTGTCGCGCGAGGAGTTCAATTATATAATGCTTCGCACGGGATGTGCCGATGTGGTGAAAGCGCAGGCATCTAACGGACGTGTTGCGACAACACCTGTAAGTGCATCAGTTATCGGTGCCGTGCAGGCTCAAGAAGCCATGAAGGTGATTCATCTCGATGCCTATGGCACGGATGGCTTGCCTTTTACAACTCTTGAGGGCAAGATGTGGAGGTATGAGGGTTTGACTAATTCTATGAATAAATATCGTTTCTCTTCTTGGAAAAAGAATTGTCCATCGCATGAGGAATGGTGTGATGTCATATCAATCAAGGAAATGACTGCTGATATGACTGTTGAGGATGCCTTCTCGGTTATGAGGAAAAAACTCTCAGTGAAACAGTTGGAGATCAATCTTATGAATAATAAATTTGTCGAAGCCATCATATCGGACAGTCCTGAAAAAGAGTTCAAAGTCATGATACCGGAATCTCAACTTGATGATTACATTTCTTCAAATCCGGAGTTGAGGAAATTGAGTTACAGGACTTTGTTTCACAAAAAGTTCCATGAGAACATAGACCGGTATTTCCCTTTCAGTGAGATGACTCTCCGTCAGATCGGGATACCTTCTTTTGATATAATCAAGGTATCGACTGAAAGAGGCGTCTTTCTGGTGGAATTGTCCGGAGACACCGATAAATATGAATGATGATGAACTTGCCCCCCGATCTTAAAGCAGAGACGCTTGTTGGTTATATTCCGAGGAATTTACGTGATGTGGTGATTTGCGGATCTCATAAGCGAAGTGCCTATGAAGATATTGCCGGCATGACTGATGATGGAAATGGCAGGTTTATTATTTCCTTGGCGCGTAATGGGATGTATGACATACTCCCTGAGTGCCTGTTTCATCCCGTTGACAGGTTTGATAATCTTCCTGCCAACGAGTATAAGAAGCGTTTCAAAGAAGAATATGAACAGCAACAGATGGAAGAGGAGAAGGCACGTCGCTTTTTCCAACATGTTGATAAGGCTGTAGTGGAATTGAGTGCCATTGTCTCGGAATTAAAATATGAAGATGAAGTGGTACATACCTTGGAAAATATCATCTGCGACAAGATGCCTCTCAGGTATTCACAGAACCGTTTTGTCAGGAGAACCAAGGAGTTCCTTCCTGCCTGTTGCGACTTGAGAGGGAATGAAGAACTGTTGTCACTAATGTTGCGTAAAGTGCTTTTCGACGAGAATATCAGGCTTTATTCAAATCGTGACTATGTGTCTTTTTCGGATTCAGCCCCACGGTATCTTTGCGGTCTCGATGATGTTACGGCAGACAACACGGATGAGGAAGTTTATTTAGGAAATGAATTCGATGAGGAAATGCTCATCTATCATCTCGTGTATTGGAGTGATGAAGAATGTAATGATGGTTTTCTTGCGTTCGTAAAGGAGATTGAGGACTATGAGGATTTTCTTAACGATTATTTCATGAGCATTGAGTGTCAGTTGAAGTTCAGGATTTCGATGCAGGCTCTTCCTCTGAGATTGTCTGATGACGTGTTTTTTAATTATCTGGACTACAATACAAATTTATAAAATCTTTTCTGCTGCTATGCATAAAAAAATAACATGGAAGAAGGGCATGAGATTGAGTGCGGAAATATTCAATGCAATGGATGATGCCACCGAAATTTCTTATAGAATGCTCGCCCTTTCAGCTTCGTCGGGCAGGTACGGCCTTTTCACAACTCGCAAACCCTTTTCCGTCGCAATAAATATTACGGGAAATGCTCTCGAAGTCACGTCTATGTCATGTCACGGTTTGACACGAACCGGATGTTTTATTGACATCAATTTTGATTCAAATTTCGCAAATACGTTTGATACCCGTGTCATGCTCCCGAATATTGTGTCTGACGAAGGGTATATATTGGTTGTCAAGGTTAATGAAGGTATGTGGAGGGAAATTGACGGGGCATTTTCTGAGTTGGCTTATTCTTTTGAGCTGCTGCCTGAGAACAGTGATATACCTGAGAACGCACTTCCCGTCGGAAGGCTTATAAATGACTCCGGTTGGAGACTTGATGAGTTAACGTTTGTTCCTCCATGTCTCTTCGTGTCGGCGCATCCTAAATTAGTCAATCAATGTATGCGGGCAATGGAAATCTCCCGGGAAATTTACATGAGATGTATTTCATCTCCGGATTGTGTGGCGGTAGCCTTAATCTGTTCGGTTTGGACTGCATCGTTTGCGATGACCAACCGTCTGGATAAGGAAAGGGATACTTTGACACCTCCTCAGCTTTTATCTGCCATACAGATTCTTGTAGATGCATTTGTTGCGGGTTGTCGCGCCGACAATTATATTTCTCTTGAAAACCAGGAGGAGTTTGCGACATATGCTCAGAAGCCATTTGATGCGCGTAACATTTTTCGTGACATAGAAATAGGTATAGCCCTATGTGAAGAAATTTCGGCCAAGATGGTTACGGTCTCGCAGATCACCGCAGCCGAGTCTTGTCAGGAGAAAAAACAGCCTGCAAAACAGGTTTCTGGTGCTCCTGAAAAAACAAGACAGGAAAGAAACAGGTGGAGTGGTCTGGAAATATAAGTTCAACAGTTTCTGAGAACACGGTTGATTTTGAAACTTTTTACCCATATACCTCTGTCGATAGATTTTTCAAGGTCTCCTGTTTTGTCGCAGGATGGCGGAGATCTCTGCAATGCCATAGACCGGATGCTGGAACTTATTGTATTCACTCCCAAAGGCTCCTTTATTGCTGACCCTGAATTTGGGTTTGAGTACTGGAATCATGAATTTTCAAATATCAACATCCGGGAATTCAATAATAATTATCTTGGGATGGTGTCCAATTCCGGGAAAGTAAATGAAATTTCACGAAAGCGGTGTGAGCAGAGTCTGAAGGAAAGCATCTTAAATTATGAACCTCGGCTCATTCAGCCGGAGATAAGAGTGGAACTTTATGCTAATGTCAGGAGAAACCGTAGAAACGTCTCTTCCAAATATGAAATGAGGATTGCTGTCACAGGTTCTATTGATGATGGTTTGGGAGTCATGATGCCGTATGAGAAAATAATATCTTTTATGGTCGAGCCAATCGCGAGGAACCGCAGTCAGAACAATAGTATGTCAAACCAATAACATATGGACAACAATAGCATTCAAAACCTTGATATATTGTCGGATGAATTGAAGCAAGTGGAGGCTACACACAGCGATCCTGTCTCACGGTTGTTGGTTGTGACTTTGTTGCATCAGATTCGTAAAATCAGAGATGAAATTGAAGATATTCCGACAAGGATTGTGGAACGGCTTTGCAGTACTTTTGTTCCCAAAAACAAGGTAAATGCCCTTCCGGCTGTCTGTCATGTAGTCCCGAAGGTCAAGGTGCGAAGGGAGTGTGAGCCACATTTCATCGCAGACGGCAGCTATTTTATCTACAAGTTGGATTCGAGACAGACTCTCAGTTTTTATCCTGTGTTCCGGACGTGTCTCTTGCCTTTCTCAAATCTGTTTACGGTCTCTCCAACGGTCATGCGTGCTTCGGGTGAGAGATTTCAGATTCAATCCGGGAAAAAAGGGTATGTGTGGGTGGGTATGGAAATTCCATGCGAAGTGGATAGTCTTGAATCTGTCTCTTTTTTTATTAAAGGTACAGATGGGGTAATGCCGAGGTGTATTTCAGTCGGTTCGACAGGAATAAGTCTTGAATATTCTCCGGCATCAGCACTGGATCAGATTCCTTTGATGGAACCTTTTGATTCGCAACAGATGAGACCTGAGAATCTGGCTGTAATGTCACATTTTAAGGATGTATTGTCAAAGAATGAGGATGGACGACTGGTTTATATCACCGATACTCTTCGCGACAGGGATATATTCAAGAGGATAGCTTATCCCAAAGCTTTCCAACAGATCATGGAGTGCAGTCATCTCGACAGATTTCCTGACAATACACTTTGGCTCATGTTCGATTTCGGCAGTGATTATGAAGTGCCTGAAGATATTGAGATTATACCGAATGTTGTGCCTGTAACAAATGTGAATGTCAATTCAGCAACCCTCACTCAATCCTCGCCCGTTGCAAAACTTACTAAGAATGACGGGTCATTTTTCCTATCGGTTCTTGATACTCCATTGAGTCAGCAGAAGCTTGGTTTCAATAGAAACAAGGATGAGTTTATGGTACGTGATTTTGATGCACGGACATATAACCCTGACAGTCTTATGAATGATGTCAGAAATCTGTACAATCGTTTTGTGGAGGATTATCATGCTTTTATCGAGTATCACGGTCTAAAGGATGGCGAGTTGGTACGGCTGCTGAGGGAGACAGTCAACAAGATTGCCAAGAGTGTGAAAACAAATATTGATTGGCAGAACAGATTTGATGAGGGGGTCTATGCCATGCGGGATATTCGTCTCATAGGCCGGACTGCCCCCGTGAAAGTCGCTTATCTCACTACGATGGGACGCAAGGGTAACATCCCGAACTTCGGGAGTAAAATGGAAAATAAAAAGGATGCAGGTCTTGAAAAGGAAATTCCGGTATTGGTATCATCTTCCGGAGGAGAGGACCGGGCAAATGCAGACCGGATGTATGAGATGTTACGTTATCATACTTTGACTGCTGACCGTCTTTATACCCGCATGGATGTAGATGCTTTTCTTAGAATGCAGTTGAATCTTGAATTCGGTGCTGACGAATCGAAAAGGATATCGTACGAAATTTATATAGGTGGAGCTGGTGGAACTTCTAAATTACAACGGGGACTGTATATTGACATTTACTTCAAGGATGGGAAGAATTTTGACAAAGCACGTTCATTGGCTCTTGACAGGAAGTTGCATCAGGCAATAATTGACCGGTCATGCATATCAATGCCGGTGATTATATCTCTTAAGGACGTTTCATGAAACTGCCACCGATTGATTTGAGCGGTCTGGTCAATTTGATCAGAAATGAAGGCAGGGCGGAACTTGCTGCAACTAAAGCTGCTCCAAAATTATTGGAGGTTACTTCCAAGGCTCCTAAGACCGTTTCTTCATATGTTTCGAATCTGTCTTTCGTCAAAGAGTGGGATAATATCATTTTTATTCTGGAAAAGGAAGTGGTTCCACTGCTTGCCAAGGGATGTGAAGCCAAGGCCTTGTTAGTTCCATCCCGTAAACTGTTGAAGAGCGCAAAATCCCTTACCCTTACTGTGACACAGGTTTTGGGATTTGTTCCCGGTCCGGTCGGTATAGTCTGTTCAGTTATAAATGCAATTGCTTGTTTCAGCGTCGGAAACGTTCCGGGAGGATTATTTGAACTGCTCGGGTGCATCCCGGGAGGAAAAATTGCTGCTAAATCCGCTTCCAAACTTTTGCCTAAGATTGAAAAGATATTGATTGAGATGGTGCAGTCCAATCGTTCCCTTCGCGTTGCTGCCGAATCCGCATCCCGACAATATAAGGCTGTTACGGAGTTCTTTAGGAAGCATGCTCCGGACATCAAACCTGATAAAGCTGCAACGGGATATGGTTATGGAGTGCGTGCTCCGGCTGAAACAGCTGTGGCCTCTTTAGAGCAATCTCTGAGGCAAAGCCTCCATCCGGTGGTGGAGGCTCGGAAAGAAATAGGGAAATATGTCACACTGAAAACAACTTATGGCAACTTGCCAAAATCAAATCTATGGTCTCATTTAGGCTACTGAAACTTGTCCTGCTGTTATTCTTTACTGTTTTATGTGGATTGTCATGTATGTGTCAGAATGAGTCGACCGTGCGGAATTATATTGAAAAATACAGGCATATTGCTCTTAAGCATGAGAAGGAATTTGGAATTCCTGCATCCATCACTATGGCGCAGGGAATACTGGAATCCGGGGCCGGAACCAGTTCATTGACAAAGTCGTCAAACAATCATTTCGGTATCAAGGCTTTGGGCGCATGGAGAGGACGTGTGTACTTGGCATGGGATGACGAGACATCTAAAAGCCGATTCAGGTGTTACGACAGTGCTGAAGAATCTTTCCGCGACCACGCTTTATTGCTCAGTCGGAGCAAGACTTATAGCGAGCTGTTTAAAATAAGTGTCTATGACTACCGGGGCTGGGCGCATGGACTTAAGAAAGCCGGTTACGCAACGGCTCCGCAATATGCCCAAGCTCTTATAGGGCTTATCGACCATTACAAATTATATACCATCAACGGAGGTGCGAAATTGCGCCCGGGGAAGAGGGTGATTATAACAAGGTATGTGGATGTTGCCACACCTGTGCTGGAGGAGCAGGATGTTTTGGACGATGAGGTCGTAACGGAAGAGGAGGAGGCAGTTGTCGATGCCATCCTGCGGTATGTAGTAGACATAAACGATATTCATTGCACTGTGATTCAACCTGGAGAGACTCTTTATTCAATAGCGCGCAAGTATGATATATCAACTGCCGAATTATTGAAATACAATGAATTGGCAAGTGAGCGGATGGTTAAAGAGGGCGATATTATATTCCTCGACAGAAAAAAGAAATCTTTCTCCGGTTCACGTGACTACTATGTTGCAAAAGGTGGTGAATCGCTGCACGCAGTGTCTCAGTTGTTCGGGATTCAACTGCGCGGTCTTGCGAAACTTAATGGTGTCTCCGAGTACATTTTGTTGAAAAAAGGGGAAAGGATTAAACTCAAATAGAAGTTCTATGCTTGATATTCATGAGCTGTTTGAAAACGGAGATCTTTTCGACGGACATTATAAACTGATTGATTCCTTGAGTACTGATGGCGGTTCTGCCGATGTCTGGCTTGCTATAGATGTCAATACCATTGACGAAAGCGGAGATGAATCAACCGCAACCAAGGTGGCTGTGAAGATATACCGCCCCAAGAATATGATTGACATAGAAGGGGAGTATCAGTTCAGGAGCGAGTTTAAAAAAGTATTCAACTGTCATCATGAGCACATAATCCAGCCGACATATTTTAACATCTATAAGGAGATGCCCTATCTGGTTCTTCCTTATTGTCCGGCCGGCTCTTCGGAATTGCTTATTGGCCAGTTTGAAAGAAAAGAGGATTTGTGGAAATATATTTATGAAGTTGCCTCTGGTCTGGCTTATCTGCACGACCACAATCCTCAGATTATACATCAAGACATTAAACCTGCAAATGTGCTGATTGATGATAACGGCAATTATGCTATCACTGATTTTGGAATCAGCGCGGAGATGGGTGGTACCTTTGTTGAGGAAGAGGATGGTAGCGCAGGAACTTTCGCTTATATGGCGCCGGAAAGATTTATAGAAGGTACTCCCCCTATGCCCGAGAGCGATATTTGGGCGCTTGGAGCGACTCTTTATGAATTGGTAACTGGTGACGCGCCGTTCGGTAATGAAGGTGGCGGTATCCAAGGAAAGGATACTGTCATTCCACCTATAAAACAGAAGATTCCGGATTCAATAAAGGAATTGATATATTCATGTCTTGCCTATGATGCCAAAAGCCGTCCCTCGGCAAGGAGCATTGTCGAGACGGTTCTGAAAAAACGATATAGTCGTACAAGGAAAACTGTTCTGTTCATCGCCATAGCCGGACTATTAATGATTACAATATTTTCATTTTTATTCGTGACAAGGCGTTCGGACGCTTCCGACACTCATCTTAAATCGATGATTTCTCGCGGCGATTCAATCATTAATGCCCAGGCATTGCTGATGGGAGAATCCGGTGCATTTGAAGCAAATACAGTTATAAGGGAGTTTGACAAGGCCTTGGTATTATATTACAATGTTGTGAAGGATGCTCCGGACAATTTCCCGGATAAGGAGAGGGTGCTGGAGAAGATAAGGAATTCAAAACTGATAATTCAGGAGCTGAGAGATTATGACCGTGCGCGTGATCTTGCCTATAAGGCGGAGTTGGTAGGTATGGATGAGGAGTATATGGAGTATTCCGCAGTTAAAGAGAATCATAAAACAACAATAAACAGTTTAATACAAAAAATGAAATGAAATTACGAGTTTCAATTCTTGCGATTCTGCTATTATGTGTCGGGGCTGTATCAATGGCTTTACCGAAAGGTAACTATGGTACTGATGCCTGCACGCAGTTGGTCACAAGGGCGAACGCACTTTTCAACAAGAAGAAATATGCGGAGGCAAAAGTCCTGTATGAGCAGGCCCTTGCTACAGGTGACAAGTTCTTTGCCAAGAAGTGTACCGAACAGCTCCGGTTGATTAACACTCTCTCCGGTACTAAGAAAAGAAGTAATTCCACAGTCTTCACAATCTCCCAGGATACTGTCAAAATAAATTATCTTGGCGGCGATTACCCTGTTCACGTGAACGGTGAGAAATGGAATGCGTCTGTTCCGAAGGATGAGGATTGGTGTAAGATCGAGATTGACCGTAAGACGGGAATTGTCAAGATATATTCTTCTCCCAACGAGAGCACAAGTCCACGCAGCACATACGTCACTATAAAAAATGGCAACGGACAGAAGAGAACAGTGGAGGTTATAAATGAAGGTTCCCCGGAGATTCTCAGAAGTTCGGCTCAGAATCTCATGTTCACGCCAACCGGGGAGACGAACGTTGTTGACATCGATGCAAATACTGATTGGAACATTGCAGGAGTTCCCGATTGGTTGCGTGCCATCAAGGGGAACCGAGACATTCAGTTTACAGCGTCTGCAAATGATGAAAATAAAGACCGCATCGCACAAGTGAAGGTTGAGACGCCATCGCGTCGGGAAATCACCATCAATATCATCCAGGGTGCGCGTCTTGACTCCCTTGCATTCTCAAAAAACAATCTCCAGTTTGGTCCCGACGGAGGAGACGAGTATATTCAAGTGCTGACTGATGCGGATGACTGGAGGTTCGGAGACTTCCCGCATTGGTGTCAGTTGGAGAGGGTTGGCAGCAATACAATCCGTGTACATTGCACCCCTAATGAACCGGTTGATATGCCACGTGAGGCAAGTGTCAATGTCACCACAGGTAACCAGACTCTTGGAATCAATGTATTTCAGTCTCCCAAGCCGATTCTTCAGGTAATACCTAAGGATGGTATCGGTGGACGGATGCTCTCTTTCGGGTTTTCGGCCGGTTATCTCTATCCGATGATTGGAACAAGCGCGTCATCAAATACCTACAGTGCTGTTAATTACGCACAACTTGATAATTTTGGTTCTTCAGATGCCTTTTCATCGTATCAGTCATCAGGAGGTTTCGTTGTGGGTGCTTTCGCTGACTTGCGGCTTTACAAGAATCTGTATCTGAATGCGGGTCTCAATTTTATGTATTATACATATAGGAACCGTTTGTCGGGCGTAATGGATGTCCGCTATTCCTGGGGTAATGCCAATTCTTATATCGCAGGAGACTCTCAGTCAAGTTTCAAAGAGGATTATACGGTGATGAGTATGGAACTTCCGGTTCTCGCTTCTTATAGGATTCCAATCAACCGGAAAAGCAATCTTCAGATTAATCTTGGTCCGGTCCTTGACTTTGGATTGAGTTATAATCTCGACATAGCTGGTAGTTCCAATGGGGATCAACTCAGGAAATATCAGGTTGTGAATGGTGTTGCACAACCTCTTCCCGGAACATATTCAAGTCAGCTCAATTATACAGGATCGTTCGAAATGTACGGTAAGTCGGCCAATCTTGTGATGGATACTTCTCAGGGTCCGTCGCATCAGGGCACAAGTCTGGATTATGAGTTTGAAGATGCTCCGTTCAGACGGTTCAATGTCGGTGCCCGTATCGGTGTCGGATATGAATACATGGGTATCAATTTTACAATCTCATATCAGTATATGTTGACCAACATGGCCAACAGTGCATTCTGGTCAGGAGACCGGTGGCCGATTTTCAAAAATATCAATGGCCTTATGAAGGGGTATAGTCAACGAAACAACTATCTTCTCCTGACGATAGGTTACACTTTCCGATACTGATCCTCTTTCCAAATAAATGTGAGGCAATGCTGTGATAGACGGTCTTACATTTGCACAACTCATTTGACATCTGTTCAACAAACAAAATAATTTAGCACATGAGAAAGATTCAATTAATGAAATGGGCAATTCTTCTTGTTTTGCCACTCCTTGCAGTCTCATGCAAGGAAAACGACAAGGATGAACCTGGCGCTTCTGTCGACATTGCCAAGAACCTTGTCGGGAAATGGTTGTTGGCCTCGTCAGATGCTGACAACTGGGTGACTTATGAATTCACTGAGACAAGCAGGGTAAACGTGGAAACGGTATCCGGAAACAGGTACACCTACGGCTCCGGTTTCTATTCGGTTGACAATGACCATAAAGCTGTCACCGGAAGCTATGAATCCGGAGGGGGAAATCAATCTTATCTTGACTGGATGGTCAATGATGTCAGGACATTCCAGATTGATATCGATGTTTACAACAATCAGTCTTTTGTTGGCGAGACTTCGGTCTATCGTATCGTTGGAAATATCCAGATAGAGGCAGGTAAGGAATTGTCTCCGGATTACCGTGGTTACACAGGACAAAACCGTAACACCGGTTTTTCATCTCTTAATCCTGAGATTTTTACCGTCGATGACATTTCCGGAGAGGTTTACGGAGTCAGCGAAGGGTCTTCGTTCCTGACTTTTGAGACTTCCGCGGGCACAGCTGTTGTAACTGTCGAGGTGATTGAGAGCGTTAAGACTTTCGCCGAGATGATTGTCGGCACATGGATTTATGACAACCGCGCAGAACATGAATGGCAGCGTACGATTTTCAATCAGGATGGTACGATGACTGTGGAATGGAATCTTGACAATAATTTCGAGATTGGGGGTTTTGCGACCGGTCAGTTCTCCGTAGGTGACAACAAAGTTAATTTTACAGTCAGGACAGATGATGGTACTCAGTTTATTCAAGAATGGCGTGTCGAGGCAATCAACAACTTTGATTGTACTTATGACTGTTATGACTCAGGCATATCGGTCGGCCGGTATACAGGACACAGACTGCTTGATTCCATCACTCTTGTCAAATCAGAGACAAGCTCCCCTGCTTATCAGTCTCTTGTTGGAAGTGCGGTGATAGAAGGTTATGACTCGCACAATAACACGGTTGCTGTTGTTGATTCAGAGGGAAAGATTACAGCAAGAAGAATAGGTATGACATATATTGAGGTTCAGACCGACAGGGGTACCGGAGTCATAGAGGTCAATGTCGTACGGCAGTGATTGACTCTCTGAATCCATGTCCATCCTTCTGAAAGTTCCGGCGATGAGATATGATTGTTATTTCACATCTACCAAGGGTAGTCATCATTTGGAGAATGAGGACTCGGTTTACATTAATGATGGTATCATAATTATCGCCGACGGTATGGGAGGGGAGTGCTGTGGTGAGATTGCTTCATCAATTGCTGTCAAGACAATGTCAGAAGTGCTTCAAGAAAAGCTTTATGGATTGTCTTCCGAACCGATGATAGGGAAGTTGCTCTTGGAGGCCACGGCGAAGGCTGACGAAGCAATTTCCCAATATATTGGCTTGCATCGGGATGCTCTCGGAATGGGTACCACAGTGCTCGTCGCCATATTGAAGGGCTGTAAATTGTATCTGGCATGGTGTGGAGACAGCAGATGCTATCTTTATGAAGAGAATGAAGTCAGTTTGCTGACCAAGGATCATTCTTTCGTACAGGAGCTTGTGGATGCCGGTGAATTGGGAGAAAATGAAGCTATTTCCCATCCCGATAGTAATATCATTACACGCTTTGTGGGTGGTGGTTCCGATATGTGCAGACCTGATTTCAAGTGTCTCGAAATCCCGGATTCTACTCTACTTATATTATGCTCTGACGGGTTGTCGGGATATTGCAGGAAGGATGAAATTGAACATGTGATTCAGAATACGGATGACGTGGAAAATCTTCCGGTAACATTGAGAGAACTGGCTATTAGAAAGGGGAGTGACGACGATATCACAATTGTTGTTCTGAGGTCGGAGACATATCCTCCGCATCCCCCGGAAAGAAGTTTTTTCACTCGGCTTAAAAGAAAAATAAAGGAACGGTTTTGAGGCCGTTCCTTTATTTTTCTTGCTATTGGGCTCGCTGTTGGTAAGCGGAGCCTTGGATTGGGTTTGCTGTCGGGTTGTCACATCATTTCGTCGAGGGTGAGGGCAGCTATTTTGAAGTTGTGGCCTTCTACGAATTTGATGATGGCATCACGCTCTGGTCCGGGGGCTACGTCGGCCTTGACGCGCACCATGGCGTTGAAGGCTGACGTGTTCGACTGGTAGATGTGACGGTAGCACTTGGCTATGTCGTCGATCAGTGCCTCGGAGAAGTTGCCCTTGCGAAGTATGAATGCGTTTACTCCGAAGTATGCAATCGGGTTGTGGGCCATGATCACATAGGGAGGAACGTGGTTGTTCACACGGCATCCACCCTTGATGAGCACCCATTCTCCTATCTCGCATTTCTCGTGTACAAGCGCACAGGAAGAGAGAATGGCATAGTCTCCGATTTTGCATGATCCGGCAATCTTGACGGAGTTGCCAATCACTACCGAGTTGCCTATTTCAGTATCGTGGGCGATATGGCTCTGTGCCATGATAAATGAATCATTGCCGATGCGAGTCGCTCCATCTTTGTGGATACTGCGGTTGATGATGACATGCTCACGGATGGTGTTGTTGTCGCCGATCACGACGTAGCTGTCCTCTCCCTTCCAACGGAAGTCCTGCGGTGTGGCCGAGATGATACAGCCATCATAGAAATGGTTGTTCTTGCCGATGCGTGCGCCGGAAAGAATGCTTACGTGCGGGCAGATGTTACAGCCGTCACCAATCTCGACGTTGCGGTCAATGAACGCGAATGCGTTGATTGTAACGTTCTCGCCAATCTTAGCCTCAGGATGCACGAATGCCAATGGACTGATTGTACTCATGATTAAGGATTTTAAGGGTGATTATCTTCCACCGCCCACTGACTGGTAGAGTGAGATGAGCGCTGCCACCTTGCTGTGCCATGCCGCGAGACTCGACAGCTGTGCGCTGAGAAGGCTCGAACGTGCGGTCAGCACTTCAAGATAGGTGGTTTTCTGGTCAAGGGTAAGAAGCTCCTGGGTATATTCCACTGACTTCTCAAGGTTATCTATCTGCTGGATGAGACACTCTCTTTTCTCGTGGTTGTAACGGTATGAAGCGAGTGCGTCGCTGACGTCGGCACTTGCACTGAGCACGGATGTCTCGAAGTTGTTCATGGCCTGTGCCTGCTGTGCTTTTGCTGCCTCGAGGGTGGCGATGTTCTGTCCGCGCGAGAAGAGGGGAGCGGCCAGCGAGCCGGCGAGCTGGATGAACCATTTGCCGGGGTTGGAAACCATCGAACCCAGAAGGTTTGTGAATCCGCCGTTAGAAGAGATGGTCAGACTCGGATAGAAGGCCGCGCGAGCCGAATTGGTGGTGTAGTATGCCGCCGCGAGTGCACGCTCCGATGCGCGTACGTCGGGACGGGCCGCGAGATATGTCATCGGCACTCCATCTTTGAGCGATACGGGCAGTTCGAAGTTCATGTCTGACGATACAGTCCATTCTTTCGGATAAGAGTGGAGCAGAAGCGACATCGTGTTCTGCAGCTGATGTATCTGTTCCTTGATGTCGGGAATAGATCCCATGATGCTCCAGTAGTTCGCGGTGCTCTGTACGACGGCTGCCTCGTTTACCATTCCGGCCACTTTCATGAGCTTCATCGATTCAACCTGGTCTTTCCAGATTACGGATGTGCGCTCGGTCAGGTCGAGTTGCTGGTTGAGGAGCATCAGGCTGTAGTAGCAGCTGGCAACGCCGCAGATAATCTGCGAATGTACCGCCTGATAGTAATCCTCCATCTGCTCGACAGTGACTTTTGCACCACGTTTGCGGTTCAGAATCTTGCCGAACACATCAATTTCCCAGGAAATCGAAAGAGGGATGGTATAGGTCCATGTGTCCATCTTTCCATTGCCATATTTCGATGCGCCTCCGTTGGGGTTAAGCGCGACGGCCGGGAAGTAACTCAGTTTCGCACCCTTGAGCTGTGCATTGGCAATGTCGATGTTCTTGACTGCATTGTCAAGGTCCTTGTTGTTCTCAAGGGCGGTGCGGATGTAACCCTGAAGCACCGGGTCGGTAAATACCTGCTCCCAGCTCAGGAAGGGCAGCGACGTTGAGTCGGCTGCGGCTGTCAGCGATTCCTCATAGGTCTTGACATACGAGTTCTCGGTCGGCAGCTCATATTTCTTGTATATGTTACAGCTCGACAGCGATACCGCCAGTGCCGCAACTATAAGATATTTTGTCTTCTTCATTTTAAATCGTTTGATTGAGAATCTGCTGTAGGGACCGCACGGGCCGTGCGTCCGCCGATTTTTGTGCGCCTGTCGGAGTTGAGATTCCGACGGACGCACGGGCCGTGCGTCCCTACAGTATTCCTTTCAATTAGTCATGATGACGGTTGTATTGTTCAAGCTCCGAAGAGAGTCCCGAGTTGTCGGTATCTGTCCACTTGTAGGGGGTAATCTTCTCCTGGATGAGCTGGAAGGCCACGAAGAGCGCGGGCACGATGAGCACCTGGAGAATCATACCGATGAGCATACCGCCGATCGCACCTGTACCGAGGGCGTTGTAACCGTTTGCGCCGGCACCGGTCGCGAACATCAGCGGCAGAAGACCGATAATCATCGCGAGCGATGTCATGAGGATAGGACGGAGACGCGCCTTCGAACCGAGGATTGCGGCGTTGATTACACTCACACCTGTACGGCGGCGTTCAAGCGCGAACTCAACGATAAGGATGGCGTTCTTGGCCAACAGACCGATAAGCATGATGAGCGCGATCTGGAGATAGATGTTGTTGTCAATGCCCATGATGTGAGCGAAGATAAACGTACCCATCAGACCGAACGGAACCGAGAGAATAACCGCGAAAGGAATGATGTAGCTCTCATACTGTGCCGAAAGAAGGAGGTATACGAACAGAAGCACGAGTGCGAACACGTAACCTGTGGATGAGCTGCTGGTGGTAGCCTCCTCTCGTGTAAGACCTGAGTACTCGTAGCCGTAACCGACAGGCAGTGTCTGGGCAGCTACCTCCTCGATGGCGGCGATGGCCTGACCGGAAGATACGCCCGGTGCCGGGTTACCGTTGACCGAGATACAGGTGAACATGTTGAATCGGTTGATTACGTCCGGACCGTACACACGCGAGAGCTTCACGAAGTTGTCAATCGGAGCCATCTCCGCGCCGTTGCGGACTTTGATGCGCTTGAGGGTCTCGGGCGACACACGTGCCTCGGGACTCGCCTGCATCATGACGCGGTAGAGCTTACCGAAGCGGTTGAAGTTCGATATGTACATACCGCCATAATAACCCTGAAGTGTCTGGAGAATCACGTTCTGTGTAAGACCGGCTTTCTTTATCTTGGCTACATCAAGCTCGACGAGATACTGCGGGAACGCAGGGTTGAACGTAGAGTAAGCCATCTGAATCTCCGGACGCTGGTTAAGCGCACCGATAAATGTCTGGTAGACCTTGAAGAACTGGTTGATGTCACCGCCGGTCTTGTCCTGGAGCTTGACCTCGAAACCGTTAGACACCGAATAACCGGAAATCATAGGGGGCTGGAAGAACATGATACGAGCATCGGGGAGCTCAGAACATTTTGCCATAAGCTGTGCGAGCACTGCCTGGGCACTTTCAGTCTTCTCGTCACGCTCGCTCCAGTCTTTCAGCTTGATGATGAATGAACCGTAGGTGTTACCCTGGCCACCGGTGAAGCTGAAACCTGTGATAGCGTTTCGGATATAGATTGCCGGAATAGTACCTGCGATGCTGTCAACCTTGTCCATAATCTCCTTGGTGCGCTCCATTGAGGTGGCGGGAGGCATATCGACAACACCCATCAGTGTACCGGTATCCTCGTTAGGAACGAGTGATGAAGGCGTGATTGACATGAGCCATACAAGTGCCGCGATACTGATCGCTACGATTCCGAAGCCGGTAATCTTGTGGTGGATAAACCAGTTGGCGAGCTTGGAGTAACCGGCAAGCACTTTCTCGAACACGCGGTTGAACGCTTCGATGAAGTTGCGCTGGAACATACCGTAAACTGCCAGAACCGCTACGACACATGCAATGACGCTTTCCACCACGTTCTCGAACTCATACCATCCGAGCACGAGGAATACGACAGCTGCAACGAGAAGAACCAATGTCACAACCGGAGGGAACGAGAAACGTACACGTTTCTTGTACGATTCCTTCATCGCCTCGCCGGCGGCAGAGTAAGCATCCTTCATTCTCTGACCGAGGGGAGCCGCTGCCTCTCCTTCCTCTTTATGAGGCTTGAGGAACAGGGCGCAAAGTGCAGGCGAAAGGGTAAGTGCGTTGACTGCCGAAAGGAAGATGGCCATCGCCATTGTAAGACCGAACTGACGGTAGAACACACCCGACGTACCACCCATGAACGACACGGGGATAAACACGAGCATCATGACAAGTGTGATCGACACAAGCGCGCCGGCTATGTCGTTCATCGCATCAATCGACGCCATCTTGGAGGATTTGTAGCCTTCATCCAGTTTGGCATGGACGGCTTCGACCACCACAATGGCGTCATCGACGACGATCGCGATTGCAAGTACAAGAGCTGAGAGGGTGAGAAGGTTGACCGTGAAGCCGAAAATGTACATCAGGAAGAATGTACCGACAAGGGCCACGGGGATTGCAATCATAGGAATGATTGTCGAACGGAAGTCCTGGAGGAAGATGAACACCACGAGGAACACCAGTGCGAAGGCCTCGATAAGAGTCTTCACCACCTCATGGATAGAGGCGAAGAGGAACTGGTTGACATCCATTGTGGTTACAATCTTGATGCCCTCGGGACAGTCTTTCTGGAACTTGTCGAGCTCGGCCTGAATCTCGTTGACAACGGCGGTTGCGTTAGAACCTGCCGACTGCATGATCATGGCCGCACAACCGATCTTTCCGTTTGTGGTTGACTGGAAGCCATAGGTCAGACGGCCCAGCTCCACATCAGCGACATCTTTAAGGTAAAGCATCTCGCCCGTGGGAAGAGCCTTTATGACGATGTTCTCGAATTCAGACTCCTCGACGAGACGTCCCTTGTAACGCATAGTGTACTGGAACGACTGGTTTCCCTGCTCACCGAACTGACCGGGAGCCGCCTCTATATTCTGTTCGGCAAGCGCGGCGGTGACGTCGGCAGGCATGAGGTTGTACTGCGCCATGACATCAGGCTTGAGCCATATACGCATGGAGTAGTCGGCACCCATCACAGTCGCGTCACCCACACCGGGCACACGCTTGATGACAGGAATAATGTTGATGGCCATGTAGTTCTCGACGAAAGTCTGGCTATATTTCGGGTCATCGGCATAGACGTTGAACACCATAAGCATCGACGACTGACGCTTCTGGGTGGTCACACCGACCTGGTTGACCTCCGAAGGAAGAAAGGCTGCGGCCTTGGCTACACGGTTCTGCACATCGACGGCTGCCATATCAGGATCCATACCCGATTTGAAGTAGACAGTGATTTCCGCTGAACCGTTGTTAGAGGCTGAAGAGTACATGTAATCCATGTTCTCGGCACCGTTGATCTGCTCCTCAAGAGGGGCGATGACGGAGTTCAGCACTGACTGAGCGTTCGCACCGGTGTAGGTCGTGCTCACGCGGATGGTCGGCGGGGCGATATTAGGATATTGCTCCACCGGCAGCCATGCGAGTCCCACGAGACCGAAAATCACGATGAAGATCGAGATCACGGTCGAGAGCACCGGCCGGTTGATAAAAGTTGATAGTTTCATATTAAGATTTTATCTGCCTGGAGAGACGGCTGTAAAACGGGTTCGTTGTGAACTTACTTCTTGGGTTTGATAATCATGTCGTCCTTGACAGTGATGCCGACACCTTCTGTCACGATACGCTCTCCGGGCTTCAGACCTCCGGTGACGATGTAGTTCTGACCGTCGTTGTTGCTTGCAACCTGGATTGCACGTGACTTGGTCTTGTTGCTGTCGTTGACAACATACACGAACTTCAGGTCCTGCATCTCGTAGGTAGCAGCCTGGGGAATCACTATCACATTATTGCTTGTGGTAGGTATCATTACCTGACCCGTATTACCGCTGTGAAGCATGCCGTCGGGGTTCGGGAAGATTGCCTTGGCTGTCGCGCTACCGGTCGAGGGGTCGATCACACCAGAAATTGAGATAATCTTTCCGGGGTGGGCGTATCTCTCTCCGTTGGCAAGCTGAAGAGTCACGGTAGGCATTGCCTGGATTGCTGCCTGAAGTGAACGCTTGCCGTTGTCGGTAAGAGCAAGCAGGTCTTTCTCATTGAGCGAGAATGTGGCGCGCATGTCGCTGTTGTTTGAAAGAACAGTGAGGAGCGACGAGGGGCTTACGAGCGAGCCCTCACGGAAGTCGATGCTTCCGACAACTCCCGATGTCGGAGCTGTCACGACAGAGTAGGAGAGATTCTTGCGTGCGCTTGTAAGATTGGCAGCCGCCTGGTTGTACTGAGCCTTGGCTGCATTGTATGCATCAACAGATGTCTGGTAGGCCGGCTGGCTGATGATGTTCTTCTCGAAGAGCATCTTGTTGTTGTTCATGTTCGTGGTGGCGGTGTTGACATTGGCCTGTGCGACTGCTACCGCTGCCTGGGCTGCGTCGACCGCTGCCTGTAGCGATACCTGGTCGATTACGAACAGAGTCTGTCCTTTGCTGACTTTCTGGCCCTCCTCGACACACACCTTGGTGAGGAAACCTGAAATCTGGGGACGTATCTCCACGTCGTTCTCTCCTTCGAGAGTGGTCGGCATACCCGATTCGAGGGTAGTGTTCTCCTCACTCACGGTGAGCACTGCGAGTTCCGGAGCCTGCTGCTGTTGCTGCTGCTCCTGATTGCCCTTACACGAGGGCAGAATCAACGCTATTGCCACTGCGGGCAATATCAGTCCATTCACTTTTCTGATATTCATAAACTGAGATTTAAATAGATAAGCTTGTTAGATAGGCGTTTTATCCTGATGAGCGGAATCATGCAGGTATAACACCGGTGATTGAAAATGCGTCTGTTCTTGTTAAAAATTTTACCTTTAGAAACTTGTGGTTGGCGGAACAATCGCGTTCCGCTTCTAAACCACATACAAAATTACAAAAAAATAATTACAAAAATCCCTTATTGAACCTCAAAACGCCTTTTTTGACCAATTTTGCGCATTATGAGAAAACTAAATTTGTGTTTATAGTTTTCGGAGAGCCTAAAACAATGCGGATATGGTGTCATATCCGCATCATTTCGTAATTATTCTTTTGTGAAGGGGGGAGGAGTGCCAGCGTCCCCGTCATCTTCCGAAACCTTCGGTTCCTTGAGCGAGGTGTCGGTCTTGTCCGACGGAAGCTGCTTCCTGTCGCTGTCGGCGAAATCAGTCCTGTAGGGGTCATCGGGAAGCTGTTTGCCACCTCGGGCAGCCTCTTCTTTCTTGTTGATCTCGATGATTTCGTCGGTGCGCGATTTCCACTGACGCTTGCCGAGTATGCGCTCAACGTCATCGTGGAAAATCACCTCTTTCTCCACAAGGAGGTCGCGGATAGCGTTGTGTTGGGCCGCATAAGTACGGAGTATCTCTTTCGCACGCTCGTACTGCTCGTTGATGATGCGCTTGACCTCGGCATCTATGATTTTCGCAGTCTCGTCTGAATAAGGCTTCGTAAAGCCCATTTCCTGACCGGTCGAGTCGTTGTAGTTGAGGTTGGGCAGCTTGTCGCTCATGCCGTAGACGAGCACAAGTGAACGTGCAATCTTCGTACACTTCTCAAGGTCGTCGCTTGCGCCGGTTCCGATTTCACCGAGGAAAACATCTTCGGCAGCACGGCCACCGAGGAGTCCGCACATTGTGTCGAGAAGTGCCTGTGTGGGGATAATCTGCCGTTCCTCAGGAGCATACCATGCAGCTCCGAGCGCGCGTCCACGCGGCACGATTGTCACCTTCACAAGCGGATTGCCATATTTGGTCATCCATGTGATTGTGGCGTGGCCCGCCTCATGGGTTGCGATGGCGACTTTCTCCTCGTCGGTTATGATGCGCGATTTCTTCTCAAGACCTCCGACTATGCGGTCAATGGCCTTCATGAAGTCGTTCCAATCAACTGAATCTTTGTTGTAACGGGCAGCGATGAGGGCGGCCTCGTTGCAGACGTTGGCTATGTCTGCTCCGGAGAATCCCTGAGTCTGGCGAGCGAGCTGTTCAACATCGAGCTTGCTGTTGCACTTTATGTTGCGCAGGTGGACATTGAAGATCTCAACGCGGTCTGAAAGTTCAGGCAGGTCAACGTAGATCTGTCGGTCAAATCGGCCGGGACGCAGAAGCGCCTTGTCGAGCATGTCGGCACGGTTGGTAGCGGCAAGACAAATCACACCGTTGTTCGACTGGAAGCCGTCCATGGCCGTGAGCAGCTGGTTGAGAGTGTTCTCGCGTTCGTCGTTGGAACCCATGTTGGGGTTCTTGCCACGTGCGCGACCCACGGCATCGATCTCGTCGATGAAGACGATACAGGGTGCTTTCTCCTTGGCCTGTTTGAAGAGGTCACGTACACGTGCCGCACCGACACCGACGAACATCTCCACAAAGTCGGAGCCCGACATCGACAGGAAAGGTACGTCAGCCTCGCCGGCCACAGCCTTGGCGAGAAGGGTCTTACCTGTTCCCGGAGGGCCTACGAGAAGCGCGCCTTTCGGAATCTTTGCACCAAGTTCGGTGTAACGCTGCGGGTTCTTGAGGAATTCAACAATTTCCTCTATCTCGACCTTTGCCTCGGCAAGACCGGCTACATCCTTGAAGGTGACGTTCGTGCCGTTGTTCTTGTCAAATACCGTGGCTTTAGATTTGCCGACATTGAATATGCCGCCAGCCCCGCCGGTTCCTCCGGTCATGCGTTTCGACATGATGACCATCACCACAATGATCAGGATTATCGGCCCGAAGTACCAAATGACCTTCATCAGGTCACTTCCTTTCTCGTAGTTGATCTTGATCTGAGGTTTGCCTTCGGCTGAAAGTTTCTCGTTCCAGCTGTCTATCTTCTCCTGGATTTTGTCGGCCGAGGGGATAGTGGTCTTGATTTTCTTGTCGCCGGTCATCTGCGGTGTCATGTCGAACTTCTGGTTCTTGGCACCCTGGTCGGTCAGAAAACCTTCGGCTATTCCATTCTGCGAGAATATCATAATCTTGTCGATGTCTCCGGCAAGAGCTGCCTTCTCGAAGTCAGACCAGTCAACGTCCTTGGTCTGCGACCCGTCCTGAAAGTAATATAATGCGAGCAGGGACAGGATGATGAGGCCGTACATCCAGTACATGTTGAACAACGGTCTTTTATTCTGGTTGTTCCTGTTCTTGTTTGGTTTAAGTATGTTCATATGTCGGTATTGTTTCTGTGGAATCAGTCGAGGTCCGGAATCTCTGTGAGAACTGCGTCGCTCCAGAGGTCCTCTATGTTATAGAACTCTCGCGTGTCGGGCAGGAAGACGTGTACCATCACGTTGCCATAGTCGATGACAATCCATTGTGAGTTGCGGTATCCGTCGTAATTGTAGGGCTTGATACCCAGTTTTGTCCTGACCTCCTCGCGGATATTGTCGGCTATCGCCGAGACCTGCGATGTGGAATTGCCCTGACATACAATGAATGCCTGGGCGGGAGCGGTCTCAAGACCTGTAAAATCTATATCTGTAATCTTAACTCCCTTGCGGTCTTGGATGGCATCGATAATCGTTGTCTCCAGTGGCGAGAGAGTCGGGGTCTGGCTGTCTGCGTTGTCAGTCCGTTGTGTCATGATCATATTCAGGTTTGACTTAATCGAATATTAAGGAAAATGTCTTGTGTCGGCACGGATACGTCAGCAAGGCGTCCCAATGCTCCAAAATCTATAACAATCCTGATGCCAAAAATATCATGGAAAAACCGTGAAATAGCTTTAAGGCATGGAATTTTCTGCAAAATTAACATTTTAGATTCAAATAATCCCAAAATAACCATAAAAATTCCCTGGTTGGGTGCATGAGTAACCCGGAATGGCTCCGGTCGTCGTGCTTTTTGCGGCTTTGACAAGTGTCCGGACGTGTTGCACGGTTTAGTTGTACACCACCATGTTCATTTGTTTCGCCACTACCTGATATTGGGTATTGGCCGATTCGTCAAAAAACATTATCTTTGCAGGAATCAAGCAAGTTATAAGTCATGATAGACAGACATAGTTCATATAGACCTGAAAACACGATGCGCGAGCTGATCCGCGACAATAATCTGCTGCTGATGACTATCAGCCGTTTCGACATAGCGTTCGGCTTCGGCGACAGCAGCGTGCGCGAGACATGCGAGGCCAACGGTGTTGATACTGACACATTTCTGTCTGTATGCAACCTCCTGAGCGGTCGTGAGCATGAGATATATTCCGTGTCGTTGCCATCGCTGATGGGCTATCTCAAGCATGCCCACAGTTCTTTCATCGACCTGTCTCTCCCCAAGATCCGTCATAAGATAATTGAGGCAATCAATTATTCGGAGACCAACGAGGTCTCTTTTCTGCTGATAAAGTTCTTCGACGACTATGTGACTGAAGTCCGTGAGCATCTGGCACACGAGAACGATATCGTGTTCAGATATGTCGAGGGGCTTATAGAAGGCAAGATGGACGAATCGTTCGAGATTTCACAGTTCTCGGTCGACCATGACCATATGGGTAATCAGCTGAATGAGCTGAAAGACATCTTTATCTATCATTACTCGCAACGTGGTAATGCGTTGTTGAGTTCCGTTCTCTTCGACATCATCAATCTTGAGAAAGATCTGATGAGCCATTTTGAGGTAGAGAATCATCTCTTTGTCCCGGCGGTCATAAAACTGGAGAACAAACTCCGTCTTTCGGGTAAGCATGTTTCCGAAGAGGAGGAGGCCATGAACCGGCGTGTCGAGACGTTGGGAGAGAGAGAGAAGGAGATAATCTGCTGCGTGGCCAAAGGAATGTCCAACAAAGAGATTGCCGATGCACTATGCCTTTCGGTTCATACTGTGGCGACCCACCGTAAGAACATAAGTGCCAAGCTTGAAATTCACTCCACGGCCGGTCTCGCGATATTCGCCATACTCCACAAACTCGTTGACATAAAGGATCTCAATCCCTACGCCAACCGTACTTGACGCGGATTGGCACTTTGGGCAGAGATCGCCCGCTGAAGAGCGGAGGATAAACAAGACATATAACAAGAAGAAACAGAAAAGGAGACCATGCGGCCTCCTTTTTCTGTTTCAATAAAACAATCTCAATAAACAATCAATATCTTTATAATTTCCTTAATATCTTCTCCCTGTGTTATTCTGTACAGTTTGTTTAAGCTCTTGCTTCCTCCTTCCTGATCAGTAAGAGTAATCCTGAAGCTGCTCGCGGAGTTTCTTGCGGGCGCAGAAGATGCGGCTCTTGATTGTGCCGAGGGGCAGATTGAGTTTCTCTGCGATCTCGTTGTATTTGTAACCGGCAACGAACATGTTGAACGGGATGCGGTATTCGTCTGAGAATGAGTTGAGCGCCACGGTGATTTCTTTCACTGCGTAGGAGCCTTCGGGAGTGTCGAGACCCGAATCCTGACATACGTTCAGGTGGTAGAGGTCCTCTGTCTGGTCAATTACCGTTGCCTTGCGTACATTCTGGCGGTAGTTGTTGATGAAGATATTGCGCATGATCGTGAAAATCCAACCTTTGAAGTTCACGTTGTCTACGTACTTGTCTTCGTTTGAGAGGGCCTTGAGAGTGGTGTCCTGGAGCAAATCCTCAGCCTGTTCACGGTCTGTGGTGAGCTGGTATGCGAAGTTGAGAAGGTTGCCCTGGAGTCCTACCAGGCGTTCCTCGAAAGATTTGTTCAGTTTCATGTTTTTGTCGTTTAAAGATGATTGTTATTGTTTTGTTTATTGAACATATACATAACATCGGCCGCGCCCCGATTGTTCCGGGAAAACGTGATTTTTTTCAACTTTTTTCAAAATATTTTTTAATCGTCAGATAATCAGCTGAATAAAAATGAAGTTTTTTTCAAAATTTTTCAACGGTAGGTGAGTATTCGAATAAAAAGTGTTAAATTTGCAGTATAGAAAAAAGTTTACCGATGAGATTTGACGAAATATTGACCAACGACGATGTGCTCGACGGTCTTTGGGACATGCACTTCGACGAGTGTACTCCTATACAAGAGAAAACAATCCCGGCCGTGATGGAGGGGCATGACCTTATGGCTTGCGCCCAGACCGGAACAGGAAAGACGGCTGCCTATCTTCTTCCGGTCATCAACTGTCTTGCCGACGGTGGTTATCCGACCGATGCGGTCAACTGTGTGGTAATGGCCCCCACACGCGAGCTTGCCCAGCAGATTGACCGTCAGCTCCAGGGATTCGCATATTTTATGCCGGTCAGCGGCACTGCTATATATGGTGGCACCGATGGATATGCATATGAGCAGCAGAGAAAGAGCCTCAAGATGGGGGCTGATGTCGTGATTGCAACCCCCGGGCGGCTCCTCGCTCATCTGAGCATGGGCTATGTTGACCTGTCGCGTGTATCCTTCTTTATATTGGACGAGGCGGACCGTATGCTCGATATGGGTTTCTATGACGATATCATGCAGATTTACTCGCATCTCCCCAAAAATGTACAGGTTCTAATGTTCTCGGCCACGATGCCTCCGAAAATCCAGCAGATGGCCAACAAGATACTTAAAGACCCTGTGGAGATCAAGCTTGCCGTCTCGAAACCTGCCGATAAAATCAAGCAGTCGGCATATATATGTTACGAGACCCAGAAGCTCCCGATTCTCAAATCGATTTTCAGGGAGAATCCTCCCCAGAGGGTCATCATCTTCTCCTCCTCAAAGATTAAGGTTAAGAATCTTGCACGCGAACTCCGCAAGTCGAACTTGAAGATAGGGGAGATGCACTCGGATCTTGACCAGAACCGCCGCGAGGATGTCATGCTCGATTTCAAGGCCGGCAAGACCAACGTTATTGTTGCCACCGACATCATCTCGCGAGGCATAGACATCGATGACATCGAGATGGTCATCAATTATGATGTGCCGCGTGATCCGGAAGACTATGTGCATCGCATCGGGCGCACCGCACGCGCTGACCGTGACGGACGTGCAGTGACTTTCGTTGCGAATGAGGATTTCCCGAGACTGGCGCGAATCGAGAAACTGCTCGAAAAGGAGGTGCCAAAGGAGAAGGTGCCCGCAGAACTCGGCGAGACACCGGTTTACGGTGCCCGCAGGTCATCCAAGGGGGGACGGCATGGTGCAGGTGCCGGTAAGAGCAGGAACGGTCGCAAGACTAATTCGGCGAAACCTGATGAAAAGAATGGCCGCACGGAAAATTCCGCACGGCCAACAGGATCTCGTAATTTCAAACGCCACAGTAACCGCCGTGGCAAACCCCAGGGTCAGGACAGCAGCGCGAAGTCGAGCACTTCCTCCACCGAACCTACGAAGTGAAAATCCAGCCCGTCGATATATTCGGGCTTGATTTCCTCTATGTCCCTGCGGTTTTTCTCGCAGAGCATCACAGTCTTGATCCCGGCACGTTTCGCTGCCAGGATCTTTTCTTTTATACCACCCACTGGAAGCACTTTGCCGCGCAATGTAATCTCTCCCGTCATGGCAAGATGGCTCCTGACCTTGCGCCCAGTGAATGTCGATGCGAGTGAGGTGACAATCGTCACTCCTGCCGAGGGACCATCTTTGGGAACAGCACCTTCCGGTACATGCACGTGTACTGTGCCGAATTCCAGTGCCTTCTCCGGTATGCCGAGACGTTCATGGTTTGCCTTTATATACTGGAGGGCAAGCATGGCAGACTCTTTCATCACATCTCCGAGGTTTCCGGTAAGAGTCAGTTTCCCCTCTTTACCGGGAGCTACGGATGATTCGATGAACAGAATCTCACCTCCGGCTTGCGTCCAGGCCAGACCGGTAACTATGCCGGGAATGTCATTGTTCTCGTAGACATCGTTGAATGCCTCAGCTTTGCCGAGATACTTCTTAACAAGTTCCGCATCGACGGTTTTCGGGAATTCCTTGCCCGAAGCCTTGAGACGTGCCTGCTTACGCATTATCTCGTTGATTTTCTTCTCAAACCGGCGCACGCCGCTCTCGCGGGTATATTCGGTGATGATTTCCATCAGTGCATCGTCGCTGAATGTCATTTCATCTTCAGCAAAGCCGTGCTCCACGAGGCTCTTTGGTATCAGATGCCGCTTGGCAATCTCAATCTTCTCGGCTTCGATGTATCCACCTATCTCAATCAACTCCATACGGTCGAGAAGCGGGGAAGAGATGGTGGAGAGTGTGTTGGCCGTGGCTATGAACAGAACTTTCGAGAGGTCATAGTCCTGGTCGATGTAGTTGTCGTGGAACTTGCAGTTCTGTTCCGGGTCGAGCACTTCAAGAAGAGCCTGCGAGGGGTCACCTTTGTAGTCGGCTCCAATCTTGTCAATCTCATCGAGAACCATCACCGGGTCGCTGGTGCCGCATTTCTCAAGGGCGTTTATTATGCGGCCGGGCATCGATCCGAGATATGTGCGGCGGTGACCGCGTATCTCAGCCTCGTCGTGCAGGCCACCGAGAGCCACACGAACATATTTACGTCCCAAAGCCTCGGCCACGGATTTGCCGAGCGATGTCTTTCCAACTCCCGGAGGGCCGTACAGACAGAGTATCGGAGCCTTGGTGTCGTGGCGCAGTTTAAGCACAGCCATCTGTTCAACAATGCGCTCCTTCACTTTCTCAAGTCCATAGTGGTCGCGTTCGAGCACTTCCTCCACTTTGTCGAGAGTGAAATCGGAGTTGTCGCAATGCTCCCACGGCAGGTCAAGATATGTGTCGATATAAGCGTACTGTATTGCGTAGTCAGCCGAAGTCGGATTGAAACGCTGGAGTTTCTTCAGCTCCTTCTCGAAGCGTTCGCGGGTCTCCTCGTTCCATTCCTTATATTCGGCGCGTTGGCGCAATTCGTCAAGTTCCGCTTCCTCGCTGTCGCCGAGCTCATTCTTTATCTGCTGCATCTGGGTGCGCAGGAACTCCTCGCGCTGACGCTGACCCATTTCCGAAAGAGTCTTCTGGTGGATTTCAGCACGCAGATTGAGGTTGTCTTTTTCTGCGATGAGCATTTCAGTGAACATCCTTCTCTGGTCAGAGAGAGTCTCGGCTTCGAGCAGTTTGTAACGTTGGTCGGCGTTTAGAGGAGAGTTCTGCATCATGAAGTTCAGACGGCGTGCGGAATTCTCGGGAAACCTTTCGAGCATCTCGCCAAGATGTTTCCGGTCATCGTCGCTGAGATGCTTAAGCACATCGGCATATGCCATCTGCAGTTTTTCTTCCCACTCTTTTTCTTTGTCGGTGTTGTCAGCCGGTGCGGGAATGGAGAAAATCACGTCTCCCCGCAGGAACGTATTTTTCTCGCGGAGTTTGACTGCTACACCTCTTGCGCCGAGCATAGCTGTCATCAGTGCTGTGCCGTCAGGATTCATCTTGAGGTCAAGAACCTGACCCACACATCCGCGGCTGTACATTATGTCATCTTCTTCAGTCATCCCGGTGTCGTCAGGAAGTGTGTCGCTCGACAGGAAGAAGAAAGCCATTTCCTTGTCTTCAAGAGCTTTCCTGGCTGTGGCTATCGAATCGGGGTGGGAGACCATCGCACCGATCTGCAGATATGGAAAGAATACTTCGTCTTCGAGTGGAAGGAGGAGCATTCCCTCCGCTACCATGCCGTCGAGCTGATCAGCCTCCATTCCGGGCGTTTTGTAGAACGGACCACCCTCGTCGATCATGGACTGTGATTCGTCAGGAATATTCTTTTTTGACATATTTTTTGTAAATTTGCTTTTGATTCAACTGTGCCGACGTGCGGGCAGGGAAATCCTGCGTGAAAAGAGGTGGGCGCGATGTCTCATGTGCGCACCTCGTTTGCGTCTGCGGAATTTAAAATGCAAAATTACATAAAATTTCTGAATTATGCGAAAGTCTCTGTTCAGGTTCAAGAAGTTTGATTGTCATCACGGCTCCGGTTCCATGAAAATCGGGGTCGATGCCGTGCTTGTCGGAGCATGGGCGGATGTGAGCGGGGCCGGGACGATTCTTGATGTAGGAACAGGTTGCGGTGTCATTGCTCTTATGTGCGCCCAGAGAAATGAGTCTGCACGAGTCTATGGCATAGATGTCGATGCCGCTTCGGTTGCCGAGGCAGAAGGTAATTTCTGTGGCTGTCCATGGCATGAACGCCTTGAAGCAAAACTTGAAGATTTTAATAATATTACGCTGAACGACATCGACTTGATAATTTCAAACCCTCCTTATTTCGAGAGCGGCGTAATTCATCCGGACAGTCCGCGCATGGTAGCCCGACATAAGGACAATCTTTCGCCCGAGGCATTGCTTACACGGGGATGTGAGTACTTGTCCGACACCGGCAGGATTGCAATGATAGTTCCTTCTGAACAATATCGGCATCTGTTGGACGTGGCACATGACGCAGGTCTCGTTGCAGTGCGTGCGGCATGGGTAAGAGGTCATCTTGCCGCACCCGTCAAAAGAGTGCTGATTGAGTTCTCACGGATTGGAGATGAGATTGATGAAGCTCATATCCCTCTGCTTACATTGGAGAACGTCCCCGGCGAGCCTACTGATGAACATCGCGTCTTATGTCGGGATTTTTACCTTAAATTCTGAAAATGACAAAGATTTAACACTAATTGTCAGACTTTTTGATTATATTTGCATATAAACCCTTAAACTGATTCATTTGTTACATGTCTAAGGGTTAAACTAACGATAAAACCGACAGCTATGAAGAGAATTTTATTAGGTCTGGCGATGACCGCCATAGCACTTCCCGGAGCATTTGCCCAGGATGAGTTCGATGACATATACTACAATCCGAAGTCGAAAAAGGAAACGAAGAAAGATTCCAAGAATGCCTCGAACTACATTGCCGATTTCAGTTCCATGGATGTGGACGATTATAACCGCCGCGGTTTCTATTACGAGACCGCCGTCGACACTATCGGCCAGACCGCCGAGAATGCAGAGGATTTTGTCTACACTCAGCAGATTCAGAAATACTACAACCCGACCATCGTGGTCGATAACTCGGATGTCCTTGCCGATATCCTTGAAGATTCATACGGCAACGTCGAGATTGTGATTGACAACGGTTATCCGACCTTCACCTCCATCTATACCGGCGGTTATGGCTGGGCACCCTCTTATTATAACTGGTGCATTCGCCCGTCGTGGAGCTGGAACTACGCGTGGGGTCCCTTCTCGTGGTCTTGGAACTGGGGTCCGTCGTGGACATGGGGACCCTCTTGGAGCTGGGGATATGGTCCGTCGTGGGCATATTATCCGCCGGCATGGGGATATTACCCTCCGCGTCCGCCGCATCATGGATATTATCCGCCGCGTCCTCCTCATAACGGTCATTACTCATATAACCGTCCCGGTGCAGGTCGTCCCTACGCTCCTAATGCAGGTTGGTCGCACAATACCCGTCCCGGTGGAAATTACAACGGTGCAGGTTCAGTAGCTCGTCCCGGCTCACGCCCTGCCGGCAAACCTGCCGCATCAGGTCGTCCGGTAACCAATACTAACCGTTATAACGGACACCGTACCCAGTCTTCCGCTACAGTTGGCACAAGCCGTCCCGCAGGAAACAGAACTCCTCAGGGTGCAGTTACGAATACAACCGGCCGTCGTGTATCGGGTGCCGCTGCAAAAGAGGCATCTGTCAGCACAAACGTAAAGACTTCTGGAACCAATAACAGGGTCTCGACCACAAAGAGCAGCACCAATGCGACAAAGGCAAGCGGCACAATGACCACGACAACCAACCGCAGGTCATCTACTTCGACAAGCACTAACCGCACAACTACGACAAACAGCAACCGTAGTACGTCTACAAATAACCGCAGCTACAATACCACTAACCGTAGCACTACTTCAAACCGCAGTTATAACACCGGCACATCGCGCAGCAGCGGAGGCGGTGCTTACCGTGGCGGAGGTGGAGCCTCAAGAGGTGGCGGCGGTGGCGGACACCGTGGTGGCGGAGGTCGCCGATAAGACTATTGTAAAACAGTAACCTATGAAAAAGATATTTACCCTTGTCTCAGCTGTGGCTCTTCCGGGTCTGCTCTGCGCCCAGAGCGTACCCACCGCGTTGAGAATATCCCAGAATGATCTGCGTGGCACCGCCCGCTTCATGTCGATGGGTGGTGCGTTCGGTGCCCTTGGCGGTGACCTGTCTGCCCTTACCCAGAATCCCGGCGGTATCGGTATCTACCGCAGCAACGAGATTGGCTTCACGCTCGGCCTTGATATGAATGAGTCTCAGTCGAATTCTTCCGGTCTTACCCAGACTGACCACATGACACGCTTCAATCTGAACAATATCGGTGGTGTTTTCACGCTCAAGCTCTATAATAATGTGATGCCGAATATCAATTTCGGCTTCACTTACAATAAGGCCGCTTCGTTCAACCGCCGGTTCAAGGGCGGTGTGCCTGATTTGCGCAATTCTATGAGCAATTACATAGCGGGTCTATGCAACGCCAACGGCTTGACCGAGGATGATGTGATGACTACTTCGGACTACGACCCCTACAATCCTCCCTATGGCTCGCGCAGTGTGCCTTGGCTGGCTGTTCTTGGCTATGATGCCCTGCTTACCAATCCTGAGGGTGATCCTGACAATCCCCGCTGGTATGGTCAGTATGGCGAAGGTACAACCGGAAACGGATATTTCGAGGTGAACGAGAAAGGTTCGGTCGATGAGTACAACATCGCCATAGGTGGCAACATCAATAATGTGGTTTACTGGGGTATGGATTTTGACATTACTTCGGTTGATTACCGCATTCAGTCGGTATGGGGTGAGTCGCTCGACAATGCCTACGTCTATAATCCCAACATGCAGGGTGTAGGCCGCTACAACGCCGACTGGGCACTCTATGACAACTACCGTGTGAACGGCACCGGCTTCAATTTCAAGCTCGGTGTGATTGTCAAGCCGATTCAGGAACTTCGTCTCGGCCTCGCTTTCCACACGCCGACTTACTATAATCTCAGTGAGACATACTCTGACACCCATATGGCCTTCAACTATCCGTTCAAGATGGATTACGTGCAGACGTGGGCCAATGACGGCTATCCGGCTTCCAACAGTTTCAATTTCAAGACACCTTGGAAGGTGATTGCGAGTGTGGCCGGCGTTATCGGTAACAATCTGATCGTCTCGGCCGACTATCAGTGGGATGGTTACGGAACGATGCGTTATTCCGATGCTGACATGTATGGTTATTATGACCCCTGGTATGACTGGGATGATCCATGGTCAGACTGGGGAGGCTGGTATGGTGCGCCGCAGTCGCGCTCGAACGGGCGTGTTGACTATATGAGTGCGAACGACTATGCCAATTCCAAGATCAAGGAGATATACCGCGACACCCACACTCTCCGTCTCGGCGCCGAGTTCCGCGTGCTCCCGAGCTTCAGCATCCGTGCCGGTTACAGTTTCTATACCTCCCCTGTGACCACCAAGGCTAAGGATGGCAGAGTTGAGATTCCCGGTACGGGAGTGATGACAAACTACACGCTCGACAACACCACGAACTACATCACATGCGGTGTCGGTTACAAGCACAAGGGATTCTACGCGGACCTCGCTTATGTTTACAAGCATCAGACTTCGGAGTATTATCCCTTCAGTCCTGACGTGATGGATATGGCAACTGCCGTGAAATCGAAACTCGCTTTCAACAATTCACAGTTGGCCCTCTCGATAGGCTATAAATTCTGATAAGACCATGAAGATTGTAGTTCTTGACGCTTATGGACTTGATCATGGTATCGAATCCTGGAAACTTCTTGAGGAGATAGGGGAGGTGGTGTCGTACGAGACATCGCCTGCCGATACAGTTCTCGAACGCGCTGCAGGTGCGGAGATTCTTCTCACAAACAAGACAAAACTCACCGGAGAAATGCTCCGTGCATTACCCGATGTGAAGTATATCGGGATTCTTGCCACCGGTACCAATGTGGTTGACCTCGACGCAGCACGTGAGCTTGGCATTGAGGTGACAAATATTCCGGCCTACAGCACCGAGTCAGTTGCCCAGATGGTATTCTCCCACCTCCTTGCCATTGTGACGAGGGTGGAACGTTACACTGCTCAGAACCGTGATGGCAAATGGTCGCGCTCCACTAATTTCGTATATTGGGACGAACCGCTGATTGAACTTTATGGCAAGACTTTCGGCATAGTTGGTCTTGGTCACATCGGGAGTGCGGTGGCGCGTATCGCCTTGGCGTTTGGCATGAAGGTCAAGGCTTATACGTCAAAAGATGCGTCGCAGCTGCCGGAGGGAATCACTAAGGCTTCACTCGACGAACTGTTTGCCGAGTCTGACGTTCTGTCGCTCCATTGTCCTCTAACTGACGACACCCATCATCTTGTCAATGCAAAAAGATTGTCGGAGATGAAGAAGTCGGCCATACTGATCAATACAGGCAGAGGGCAGCTGATAGATGAGCAGGCACTTGCAGATGCTCTGAATGCCGGTGCTATCCACGCTGCCGGACTGGATGTGATGTCGCAGGAACCGCCGCGTGCGGACAACCCGTTGCTCTCGGCACGCAACTGCTTCACGACGCCCCACATAGGCTGGGCCACAGTAGAGGCCCGCGAACGCCTCATGCAGACCGCAGCCTCCAACCTGACCGCCTACCTCTCCGGCACCCCTCGTAATAGTGTCGTGTAATCCGTCCCTGTCTCTCTATTATCGAACAAAAAATAAGAACTGGCCATGCACCAATCAGTGCATGGCCAGTCTTGGTTTAACGCTTTTGGTATTCAGCCTAACGGTCCCCGGAAGGTTTTGACGGGGTTGCCGCGTTGCAGTGAATCATGCTCGGTCCAGTTGGCGTTTCGCGCCTCGCTGATTTTTTCTTCCCGAAGTTCCATTAGCTTCAGAAGCAACCGTTCGCGGGCACGGGTTCTGTTCTGTGACTGCGAACGCTCTTCGGAACATTTGACAGACATCCCGGTCGGCTTGTGAGTCGCACGTACAGCCGTCTCGACCTTGTTGACGTTCTGGCCACCTTTGCCTCCTGAGCGGCATGTCTCATAATCTATGTCTGATTCTTTGACCTCGGGGAGCGACAATGGGTCGATGAAATGAACGCCGACAAACCAGTTGCTGCGCTTGTGGTTGGGCCGGTAAGGATTGTGCGTGGACCGCCAAAGTACCGAACCTTCCCATTCCCGTATAACTTCTTGCGCGATCTCTGTTTCCGATCCGAGGGTCATCGACATGTAGCATCCGCGGGCATCCTTGTGTTCTTCTGTGTCTACAATCTGCAAGGAGGGCACCGCTTTCATGAGTTCTTTGGCGACGAGCGCAACGACGCGCGCGCATTCCACCGGGCCGCGTCCGGCAGTTATCTGTACATACTTCTTCATTGCTTCGGTACGTCTTTGATGTTCAACTTCGGTTTTACCATCGCGACAACCTCTGCGGTTGGTTCAATTAGCCTGAGAATCTCCTCCATTGGCTTGTATGCCTGAGGCGATTCGTCGAGAGTGCCGCCGCATACGGATGTCGAGAATATTCCCGACATCGAGTCCTCGAACTCTGCGAGTTGAATCTGCTTGCGGGCCTGCGCACGTGACATGATGCGACCTGCACCATGCGGTGCGCTGCATAGCCAATCCTCATTCCCTTTACCTACACATACAGCTATGCCGTCGCGCATGTTGAACGGGATACAGATTCTCTCCCCCTCGGCGGCGTTGATTGCCCCCTTGCGCAGCATGGGATGCTCGTCATCTACTGAGATGTAGTTGTGCGTGGTGAAGATTGACTCCTCGCATTTCGCCTTGTTGATTTTCTTGACAATGGCCAGAATCCTGTCCCGGATTGTGATATGGTTGAATCGGGCGTAAGCCTGAGCGATGACCATGTCAGAGAGGTAGCCGTTGAAAGAATCGCCCCACAGGAATCCGGCCATGTCGCCACGCTTCGGATTAGCGGCGATGTTGTGCCAGTGGCCGGCTACTTTGGCACCAAGATTACGTGATCCGCAGTGGATTGTAATCCACCCTTCACCGGTTGCTGCATCCTCGCCATACTCGATGAAGTGGTTCCCTCCGCCTAGCGAACCTATGCTCTTGTAGAAGATTCCCTCCTGAAGTTTGATGCGTCGGCAGAAGTCGGTGATGAACCGGCCGTCGATACGAGGCATCTCGTTGATCAGATCAGGTGCGGCAGAGCGTGAGCGGTTATATTGCGAGTTAAGAAACTTGAAAAGCTCCTTCTCGTTGAGACTGTTTTTGGCGCAAATCTCCTTTCCTGTCGGAACAGTCTCCCGGATACGGTGATCCAGAAGAGGGAATTGTTCCGGGTTGACAGCTGTGGAAAGCCGGTGCATGGAGATTGTGCATCCTATGTCGGCACCCACATGGTCAGGATTTACGAAAGCGCCGATTTGATACGCAGTGCCGACATTGCAGGCATTTCCCGCGTGGACATCCGGCATTTGCGCTATTTTTATACCCTCGAAAGCCTTGTGGTCACACTGGGCCTGAATCCAGCCGATGGCCTCGCTTTCGATATTTTCTGTGAATATTTCTGCTGTGGTATATTTACCTGTTATAAACATATAGTCTGTTACTTACAACATTGTGGATTATAAATCCTTTTTGATAGATGAGGAGATGGAGGTTCCGGTTGAAAGTTGTTGTATTCTGTGTCATGGCTTTAAAATTTAAATGATTGAACTTAGGTTGTTTACTACTGATATACACTTATTGTGTATATCAGATATGTGTTACGGTGTCAGTCAGCGGTTTGCGCGAGAAATGGTTGGGCAGAGGAGCAGCTTCGGCATCAGCATAGCCGAGGTCGAGGAGCATGAGGATTTCCTCATCTTCGGGAAGTCCGAGAAGCGAATGCAGCTTGTCCGGGTCGAAACAGTTCACCCAACATGAGTCAACGTCTGCATCAGCGGCCGCAAGCATGAGATGTGTCGCCACAATCGAGGCATCCTCTATGCCGGAATCACGTTTGCCTCCTGGGTAGGTGTAGACATTTTCCTTGTTGAAGGCAATCACGAGCACCGTCCGTGCGCCATACCGGCAGGGGGTACACTCGTCAATTTTAGCCAGAGACTCGGCAGTCGTGGCTACGTAGATATGCTGTTCCTGAAGATTTTTCGCAGTCGGAGCCAGTCGGCCGGCTTCGAGGATAGCTGTCAACTTCTCCTCTTCGACCATACGGTCACTATATTTCTTGCACGAATAACGCTTTTCAGCGAGCTTTAAGAATTCCATGTCGTCTATTATTTTAGGGTATTATAGCAACTTCATCTGAGAGTGTCTGTATATGAATGTTTTCAGAAGTAACTCAGGTTATAGCCAGGATGGCTGTGCTACTATTCTTTCAACGCAAAATTAACAAATTTCAGTGAAATATTACCTATCGGCTGCGTATTTTGTTACTTCATTGGCTTCTAAAGTCATTATTTAGCCAATTACTATCGTAATTTAGAACGGAATTTAATAACTTTGCATTGTAACATAGAAGTTGTTTAAACTAATTTTTTATTAACATTTGCGAGATATTTTTTAGACGATTTTGTCACTCGAAGAGTCAGCAACCTAATGGTTGGTGACGATGAGAGGGGCAAAAGCGGCAAAAAAGATCCGCAAAGGTTAATAAAAGAAAGGAATTCAGCTTCATTTTAACTTTCGTAAATTAGTTTAAACAACTTCATACCCTCATTGATAATGATGAATAAATTCGGAATAGGATTTCTGGTATTAGCAGCGTTTTTACTCTGCGTGGTTGGAGGGTGTGGTGAGTACACTCCTCCCTCTGACGAAGATATGCTCAGACATCTCGATCACCACGAGTCGGAGTTCAATGAAATTGTGGAGATTTTAAACCGATTGCCGTACGATTCCATACCGGACCGTTATCCGCCGTTCAATCTTACAAATCCGGAAGATTCATTGTTTCAAGCTATACTACGCGACAGGGATAGAGCGCGTCTTGACAGCCTCCTGAAGCGTGTGAATTGCGAATGTGTGCGCCGATACACCTATAATTATCTTGATGAAAGAGAAATAGACAAGGTTATAAGTTCTGTTACTTGTTCACAAGATAATGAGGTGCTGCACAAAGGGTATAGTTTCCAATGTTATGTGGATGGTTATTCGGTTGGCTCATCAATTGAAAAATCGTTGGTGTATGTTCTCGATGGCGAGGATGCTGCAAAATCCGAAAAAAGCAAATTCAGCTACAATGGAGAGAGGAGTTTCGGAGACAGCATCTTCACGGTCAATACCGACACCGAACAATACCGAAGCATTATGCGCCGAAGCTCTGATATACACGCCGCAACAATCCGACGTCATCTCCGCGCCAACTGGCTCATCCTCCTGTGCATTGATTAACGCCTCGCCATCAACCTTTGCAAAATTCGGGTTTGTCAATGTTGGGAGAGGGTATTGCAAGGAGTAATTTATTGAAAGACTGTTATTCCCATTTTACTTACTGAAGTGCCGAGATTGGAACATTTTCATTGCTTCTTCAGCAGATACTTTAATTGGTTGCCCGTTTGCATCAGCGATGACAACTGGTTCTCCAAGTTTAATTTTGCGTTCTAACATACGCATGGTTGATTGTGCCATTGAACGCAATAGATTCTTATGCATGATTAACATTTCTTGTTCAGACATGACTCCTTAATTTTTGATAATTTAAACTCGTCTATAACCTTATTGTTCGCTACGATTGGATTCTGATCCAGACTGTTGTCAAACATCGACCAATTATCCACTAAAGGAACAAACAAGTTGAACAGATTGCTCAATCCAAGCCAATACCTGCGGTGTATGACATCCTTGGGTATATTGTGGCCACCGGATTGAACTCGGGCTGCTACTCGCTGCTCAGCCATCTCGGGTGATGGCAGCCAAAAGAATAACAGTGTCACCGTATATCCGGCTTCTTTAGCTCGCCCGACAAGTATTCAGCACTTCCGGAAGCGCTGAAAGCGAGGCTGTGGTTTTGCCCGCCCCGTTACATCCCGCTATGATGTACAAATTGAGGTTGTCCATACGCTACCAAAGAGAAATTGTTACTCTAAACACAAAATTACAAAAAAAAATCTGGAATTATCGTATGCAATCAACCTATTTTGAGTATTATAAATTTTGGTCCATTATGCCGAATATGTTGTTTTTATTCTTCTTAGGTATTTAACAAGCAAGACCATATATCTCTGTTCGTATTCACCAAAAGGAAAATATCCTAAACATTGAGTAAATGATAATGGTAATGTTCTGACCGGCTTGATTTATGAAATGTATCACAATCTAAACGCCCTCTCTCTTGCTCATGTAGATTGCTCCATGGTCAGTCTCACACAAAAGTGTCGAAAGCTCTTTGTCAACAATATAGTATTCAAAGAATGAGCAGTTTCCAATAATTTCAATGATATCCCGGAGCACTCCTTCAAATATATGGAATCTACTCAAGTCCGCTATAAAATAATATGTTTGGTTTTGCGGAAGAAATTGTGCGACTTTCAGGTATTGGCTACTGCTGCCGTCATCATCCATAAGTACAGGTGCGTAGCGCAGTGATTCCCACCAAACTCGTGGATTACCTTTCACAAATAAGGCTTGAATATTTTCTAATAAATCTATCCGTTCATTACCATGAATTTCTCTGATCGAGTTATGAGTCCTTAATTCTCCTATTGCTTCAAGAATCTCACTGTACAGGTATTCCATAAGTTGGTCATTTTCTGTGGGTGTTGCAAAACAGGGTATGCCAAGGAATTTGTAGGGACGCACGGCTCGTGCGTCCGCATTTATACGCTTGATTATCAGAATTGTACATCCTGACGCACGAGCCGTGCGTCCCTACAATTCGCATGTTTTAGCATGTTTTGCTACAACCTCAGTATTTCATATCTGGTCGAGGATCATCGGGTCTTTGATTTTGCTGTCTTCGGCGAAGAGGAGGATTTTGGAGATAATCTCAGCGGTCTTGGGATCTTCGTCGAGGAAGGGGAGGAATATGCGTCCCCGGCTCTGCGAGTGAACCGGCAGCACGGCAATCTGCGCTCCTCCCTCTTTGTGTATCACGCCGCTTCCGAGGTGGATGTTGTATGAGGCGAGCGTCCCGGCGACTTTCGCGAAGTTGCCCGAAACAGTTACATTCTCCACGCCAAACATCGGAATGGCGTGCTCAACGATGGCGCGACGCATCTCGATTGTGGAATGGCTCGTCTCAGGGTCAACTCCTCCGGCATGTGCCACGCTGACGGCGAGATCAACGTCGCGCATTATCTCGGAGAATACCACTGGAAGCACATCAGAAATCTTCTTGCGCTTGAAGGTGCGACGGTCGTGGAAGGATACATATTCCACTGTCGGAGCCTCTATGTCTGCGGGTGAGAACCAGTCGGCAAGTGCGTACAGCACTGCCGTCACATCGCCGTGGTAACAGACCTTGTGCAGCCCGTTGTCGTAGTCTACTGTCCATTGACGTTTCTTTAGCACCCCGGCTGCGCGCATCGGCATAATCTGGTTGCCGGAATATCGCCGCGAGTCTGATTGCTCTTTCTCCTCAGATGTCGCCACGTAAAGTTCCCGGAACACCTGCTTGAACGGCTGTCGCCACTGCCGGTCGAACAGGGACTGCTGGAATCCTGACCAGTTGTCCGCCGACCAAAGGTCATATGGATGCGCTATGCGTAACCGTGCTTGGGGCGCGATGTCAACCAATTCTCCGTCGGCCGTTACAAGCGATTTACCATCTTCATGCGGGAATCCGAACGTGCCGTCTGATGTTACCAGAACCAGACGCGACAGCATGTGCCATATCACTGGATTGTCGCGAAGGGCGGCAATCTCCTCGCCTGAAAATTCCGCTGACTCTACCATGGCCTGCTCAAGCAGCGCACGACCCCGCACATGCTGTTCTTTGAGCCTTTTGTAGACTTCCTTGAGTTCAGTGACATATTTCTCTTTATTTAGACGGGCGGGTATGCTTTGGAGCGGTTTGCTGTTGCTCTCTATCATTATTTCGGGCATCCCCTCGCCAATCTCTATCCATATAGACACACTGTCAACTTCGGCCGGACTCAGGAAACGGCGGAACTCGCGCACAAGGTCGGCCTCCATGCTCCATGTCAGACGCGTCGAGTCACCGTAACCGGCGGTGCGGGCGAGGTTGTCGAGGGCGAGTTTTACGGCACGCGACTCGCTCGCCTGACGCTGTGCGCCGAACTGCTTGCTCTCTTTCAGGAATTTATTGAGGAAGGAGTAACGCTGGCGGATGTCATTCAGCTTGTTGCGCCCGAGCGGAATAAGGCCGAGTGCCACGACGAGGTCTTTGTTTCGCTTGGCGGTAATCTCCTTCATTGCCGGTTTGACCTTCAGGTTGCCCAATATCGCGTCGGCGAGTTTACGGGCGCGTGTGTGGCGGTTGCCGTCCGCTACATATTTGGCTGCGTTGTAGACCACTTCATAGCGTTTCTTTCCGAGCGACTTGTACACCTCGCGGAACCAGTCGGGGTCACATGCACCGTCGGCAAAATCTGCCGGATCAACCGGTGTGTAGCGCGATATGAATGATTTGCTGCGCTCGCTAAGTCGGTCGGCGGCGTGTGCTGTAAAATAATATGCCGCGCCGGTCAGTCCTTTCCAGCCGGTGGCTTCCTCCACAATTTCAAGCCACGCGGGTGAGTAGATGGCAGCCTCGACAAGCCGTTCCGTCGCGATGCCCCTCTCCTTGACCTTCTTCATGAGATCTGACGGAGTATCGGTGTCAAGAGGAACGCAGTTCTGTAACAGACGGCTGAAAATATTGCGCCGTGAAGGCTCTGACCAGTACCCGGATGCAAGCGAGTCTTTGCCAAGTCCGGCAATGATGGTAGTGAAATAGTCAGCGCCCGCTATTCCGTTAATTTTCTCGGCGAGGTGAGTGACAGGGGTAGGGGTATCACCTCGTTTCAGCTCTATGTCGAGTATGCGGTCCACCACTGTATTGACCAGATTGCTTTCTTCGGCATCAAGAACAGGGAGTTCCGTGGCGATGATTCTCTTTTGCCATGCGCACGGCAATGATGCAGTGAGATCAGAAACCATCTCTTCCGCAAAGAAGTCTTTGCCCATCATGGTGCGCCATATATCTTCATCTGAAAGCATTCCGAGTTTCCATGCACGCAGATATTGATACGGACTGACTATCTTCCTCCAGCTGCGTTCGTTTGATGTGCAGCCCGATGTCTTGCCGAAAAGGTTTGCACGTGCCGTGAAGGAGCGCATGAAAAGGGTGTCAGACATCCGGGAGGATTCCTTGTAATTTCTGTCTGCGATAAAAGAAAATGGTGACACGGCATAAATGATGTGGTCTTCCTCCGAACCCCACCGGTAGTTGTTGTTATTGTAATTCTTGACCGAGTCCTCGGCAGAAACATTGGCCGCTACTGTCGAGATGATGTCTGTCATGGCCTCATTGACCTCATCGCATCTGCCATATTCGTTGAACAGAGCGAGCACCACGTCAATGGCGAGCCTGTAGTATTCGTTCTCCTTTATTTCGTTGTCCCAGTCAGGCCTTATCGCTTTGCCGAACAACGGAATGAGCACGTCCGTAAGCGGTTGGTCGAGCGGGTTTATGTTTGCGATAGCGAACCTCAGGCGGAAAAGGGCGAGGGGAGACCCGATCTCCTTCTCATAAAACTCTTTCCAGATTTCAGGCAGCGCGAGTCGTTCGAGGCCGCTCTCCCACGCTGTGTTAATCTGGACACAGTTACCGAGCCTCACGGTCTCTCCATACGCGTTCTTAAACTCATAATCAGCATTTTCACCTATAAGGTCCATAATGCCGCGCATCAATCGGACCGGCTCTTCAGGATCTTCGTATGCCAACGCTTTCTCGATAGAGAAGCCCTCCGGTGCGGTCACATTGAATTCGGTGACTCCTGCCGGGTCATACAGCCCATATCCGTTCTTTTCGGAATAAGTGTCGGACGAATCACCCTCTGAGAGGATGACATCAATCAGGACCTGCTCTTTCGCGGTTGGTTTGGCAATCGCTGCAACGAGCGTCCTGCATTCCTCGATTAGTGCTGGGTGGGTGCCATTGTCAATCCAAGATTTCACTATGTCGAGACCGGCCATACGCTTGTCAGCTGATTTTTCGGCGAGCAGTCTCCTGACCGAACCTATGGCATCGACATCAGGCCGCGAACCCAACATTCCTATGATGGCTGTTCTCATTGTCGCCGCTTTGAGCCGCAGGAATGATTCCATTGTCAGGTAATCTCCCTCAGCAAGTTTACCTTCGTTATGAAGTCTTTTGGCAATGGTGCATGCCTCGTCGCGGGTGTCGGTGCTCTTGTCGCACATGCCGGCAACGACGGCATCAATCTGTTTTCGGGTATTAGGATTACGGAGCAGGAACTTGAAATATGCGCCGCGATGAAACGCCGCGTCAAGTGCACCTACGTAGTCGAGAGCTTTATCCAGATATTCGTCGGTGTTGAGAATCAACGCAATCCGGCATATAATCATCGCAACTTTATCTTTCGAGAGAGCCTGTTCCATCCATGGGAAAACATAAGGAGAGAAAGTTTCGTTACCCTTCATCGATGCGAAAATCTCCTCGAAAACCCGGAAATCGGCTTCGGCTTCCTCTTTGTCCCTGTAATAATCTTGAAGCTGTGGGATGGACTCTTTACCGTAAACCGAATATCTTGAGATGTTGAATGCGTTGTAGGGGAAATACAGGTCTATGGCACCGGCTACCACAGCATGGTTATCCTTGTTAATGCGGATTGCCGTCGCCGACAGGTCGTGCATCATCTTCTGTTCCTGCATGTTCGACAGGAGGAGCAGCGCGGCCTCGCTGCGGTATGCCGGCCCCTCCTCAATCAGCCGTGTGATATATGGAGCGGCCTCTTTCGAGTCATGGAATGCGATGGCCCAGAGAGCGAGATATATCTCCATGGCATCCTTGCTGTCAACTGCGGCTATGGCTGCCTGATGGTCAGACAGATATTGATGGACCAGCGAGAACATCTTCGCCGTGATTCTTTCGGCGGCATCCTCCTCGCCGAGACCGGTTGACACGGCCAGTCCGCGCTTGACCGACGCGAAACGCATCAGGTCATTGTCGATTATCACTTTCAGCAGGTATATGAAGCTCTCCGGTTTGCCGTCGTCCATTGTCTCGACAATAGCCTGTCGCAGACCCTCCTGAAGACGTGCGGCAAGGAGCAGTTTCCCTTCGAGTTCGAGCAGTTCACGGTTGCCCGACTTTGCAATGGCCCGGAAGTGCGCATACTCCATGCGGTTTGCATTGTTTTCCGAAGTCATCGCCTCAACAAGATAGTTTATGACTTCTGTGTCTCCGGCATTAATCTTTGCCGTGAGCCATTCCTCACAGGAAAGCCTGTTTCCTCGTCTCAGCTCCTTGATTTCTTCAGGATTCCGGCCACCCCTCAGCAGTTCCGCTGTGGTGAATCCTGTGGCACGGCATATGAGGAAGTCTTTGAGAATCCCGTATATCCGGTAGATATGACAGTCGGCATCGACGCAACGGAAGGAGCGTCGGTAGTAGCCTCTCGTATAGGGTATCTGTGCGAGCAATCTGACATAGCGCACAAAGAGATCAGCAAACTCCTCACCGAGAATGAAGAGAGCGAGTTCACTCAGCTCTCCGTCAAACAGATGGTCTATTGACGTGATTCCGTGGTCGTGACTGTATTGCGTAAGGACATCATCAAAACTCTCGTCGGGCGAGGCCGTGTCTATGTCGGCGGTCTTCATGAACAGGTCGAGCAGTTTACGGAGTTCCGGAGAAAGAGACTCCGGATTTTTGGATCTTTCTACCAGGTCGTTGGTGTATTCTGCGCAGATGTCGTTTATGGGTGAGTAGTATTCAAGTTTCATAACGTGGCTGATTTATGTAGGTTCTTGGCTAACAGGTGTTCTTAAATCTTGTTTAGCGGAAGATGGGTTTATTACATTGAATTGGAGTAAGGCTCAGGTCTACCACATGCGCCCGGCGAGCATAGTCAGCCGCACCACCGTGACGAGGTCTCCTTCCTTAAGGTCGATTGCATCATCTTTGTTGCCGAGCGGCTTGGCGTTCAGAAACATCCGGAAGAGTCCGTCATCATATGCGAGCAGAGCATCCTCCACAGCCTTGTCCGGGTCTGCGGTGTTACCATTGTAAACAATGCCGAATGCCACGCGTCCCGTCTCTGCAAGACGGTCTATTTCAGTTTCCTCAAGAGGACCTCTGCCATAGGGCGTGGGAGTGATGTCGCTGTCAGGGTCAGCAGGTGCGTCGGCAGCACGCCGATTGAAAGCCGCGACCATAGAGCGCTCAGTCGCTTCAATCAGCTGCCCCACAGTTTGGGGCTTGCCTTCGACATCGACAGGAACCTTTGCGATGTCCTGTCTGGTTCTTCCTGGTTTCTTCTGTTCAAAGAGTATCCTCATACAGTTAAAATTACAATCTGTTTACATCACTTCAGTTCCATGGTCACATGAAAATCGCTTGTGGCATTTTATAGCGCGGTTATCAATATCTGAAGCAGTCAGGCAATTGATATTGCAAAAATAATAAAAAATTTCCTTCGCACAACTTTATGAGCTTAATATTTATATACCACGCTGTTTGGAAGGGAATACTGTAAAAAATGAACCCGTGTCACGTGTGGTGTGACCCGGGTTCAGGTTGATATGTTTCTGCGCCTCAGTGCAGAGATTGGGTATTTCTTATTTTGCTGAGTAAAGGGCTTTGGCAAAATCAGCCACTCCGTTTTCGCCGGGAAGTCCCGGATAAGCTGTTATCAGGGCCGACGCAAAACTATCTGCGTCAGGCTGTGATGCGCGGAGTTCCTTGACTTTTTTGAGGTAGTCAATGAGGAATCTGACGTCATCTGCTGTGCCGGGATTGCCATGGCTGCCTACATAGAGTTTGGCTCCGGTGGCAAGGAGTGTCTCAAGCTCGGCAATACGGGCATCGACACCTTCTGCTGTCGAGGCATAAAGGGCATTGGTATGAGCTTTGGCGGGAGCGAAGTGCATATAGACAACATCTTTGCCTATCACGATGTCAGCCCCGGGAAAATCGTTCGAGGCACCTTTCAGGAATGTGAAAGGAATTCCTGCAAGCGTCACGGTCGAGTCGAAAGCGACCTCCTCGGTTTTTCCTGTCGGCAGCGCCACAATGGCATCTCCATATTGGTCAGCGAAATGCGACATCATGCCGGTGTATTCGGGGCCTTTGAAGACTTCTGTCATGCCGGCCGGAACAAGCAGCGTCTCTGCACCGGTGTTGCCCAGATGGAAGTCAGAGATGCGATGTGCCACAGGTTTGCCGAGTGAGCTGAGGTACTTGTCGTAAGTGGCGGCATTTGCTTTGAACAAAGGCTGTTCCATGGTTACAAGGGAGTCTTTACCTTCCACTATGAAACTTGCATCTCCCATCTGGTCGCCCGACAGGTATGTGTGGAGTTTGAATGTGCCGAAGTCCTGAACATCGAAAGAACCGACAGTTGCGCAGCACTCCGTAGTTTTTTCAGCTTTGCAGCACTTCTCTGAGGCATCTGTTGCGCAGCAGTCATTTTGTGCGAGAGCCGCCGAACACAAAGTAACTGCGCCCGTAGCCAGTAAAGCCAATTTCTTCATAATATTATCAATTTATTGGGTTGTCAGATATTCTTGCTTATTATCTGAAAGTCAATGTTACTAACTTTTAGATAGTGCAAAATTACAATCCATAATTCATAATTGCAAGAACTGAAAACCGTGTATGTAGCCTCCCTCAAATGTTAGTAATGCTGAGTATCAGCATATTATATCGCGTAAAAATTCTCACGATTTCAAAAAATTAACAGACGTGACCTATAATTTGGCCGCGTCTGTTTAGCTTGTCCTTAATTGTCGTATTATTGGAGCCTGGTGATCACGGCTATCCGGTTGGAGTAGGCCGGGAAGGTAACGGCTCCGTTTGTGACGGGAGCGGTCTGGCCTGTATAGAGCTCAGTCACGGTTTCGCCATCTGTGAAGATGTCGCTGACATTTATTGGTGCGCCATCTATTGGCATAGTCTTGATAAGAACTGTGTCAGCCTCTTTGCGGCGTATGCATGTGTGGCTGTCTATCGTTGTCTGTCTGCCGCTGGCTATGGCGGGATGATTGCGCCGGATCTCTCCCAGGCGTTTGAAGTGGTTCATTAACGTCGTGTCCATGTCGTTCCAGTTCATGTCTGAGCGAAATGCCTGATTGCTGTCTACATTATACTGTGCGTCGCTAAGTTTGCGTCCCGATTCATCGCCATAGAATATCTGCGCGATACCGGGAGAGAGCAGCAAAGTCGTCGCACAGTCGGTCATATTGCTCATGTCGGCGTCACGGTGATAGGAATTGTTCAGATAGTTGAACGGGAACCAGTCGGAATGTGTCGCCACGCTATCAGCATATGCCTGCCATGTATAGACAATCGCATCGAGGTCACCACGTTTCGGGAAATTACAGTTGACCATGTTCGAGAATCCGGCGGCTGCATACTCAGGTTTGTACTCTATACCCGACGGTTCGAAGTCGCCGGTCAGGAAGATTTTGTCGGTCCATTTTGATGCCGGGTCTTCCGGATGTTTGGCTCGCCATCTGTCAAGTGCGGCATTGCAGGCATCGCTCAGTTCTTTCCAGCAGTAGAGATGCACATTCTCAACAATATCACACCGGAAGCCATCTATGCCAAATTCCTCAACCCACGAGGCAATCCATGAAATGACATACTGCATGGGACTCCACTTTCTGTCCACTCGCAATGCTCTTGCCGAAGGATTGACCCACGGGTCGTTTGACTTCCCCTCTTTTTTCCATTTGCGGTGAAGAAATGTCGGTATCTTGACAGGCTCTTTGCTCTCATCCTTGAAATCAGGCATTCCGTAGAGTGTCGCCTCCAGAGGATTGCTTTCATCCCAGTTCTCATCGGGCATTCGTATCCATCCGCGGTCATACCATCCGTTCCAGTTCAGGCGGTTCGCGAAGAAATCGTCGAAACTCCATTCCCGGATATGTTGTGCGGCCTCTTGCTCGGTCAGTCCGGTTTCTGCAAAACCATATTGCACGGCATCGAGCAGGGTGGGGTAGCCGGGGTCGTTTAGGTTAGCCCCAAGCATCACCCTTATACCTTGCGAATGGAGAGTGTTGACCAGTTCTCGGAATTCTTCTACCGTTCCGTAATTCTTGTCAATCTGAGTATAATCAAGAGGGTAGTAGCCATGGTATCCGTAGTGAGGGAAGTCGTTGATCGATCCGCTTCCCGACATCCAGCCATGCAGCTGTTCGTAGACATCGGTCATCCATACAACATCAATGCCCAGGTCGGTGAAATATCCCTCACGGGCTTTCCGGAGCATTCCCTTGAAATCGCCGCCATGGAATGTGGCCGCATTCAGCTGTTCGCTGCCGTAGTCAACTATACGGCCATAGTTGACATCGTTGGTTGAATCACCATTGCAGAAACGGTCAGTTATTACGAAGTAAACCGTAGCGTTCCGCCAGTCGAAAGAGTCAGTATTTACGGCAGCCGTAACCCCGAGTGAGCAGCTTGCCAAAACGACAGAGTAGAGTAGTTTTTTCATCACATTAAAAATTTGTGACAAAATTACATCTTTACTACGTCACCTGAAATACTGATTTATAACCATAGTGTATTTTCAATATTGATTGCCGAGGGTGTTGCAAATACTGCTAAACATCTGAATTGTAGGGACGCACGGCTCGTGCGTCCGTCTGTACCTTTCTGATGATAAAGTGTGTAAATGCGGACGCACGCGCCGTGCGTCCCTACAATTTCTTGGCATGCCTTGTTCTGCAACACATTATCCTTACAGCAATTTCATCTCGGAAGCTGCCAGCAGAGCTTCCATGGAATTGCCCACACTGAGTTTTTCAAGAATGTTTTGCCGGTGCCGGTTCACTGTGTGGATGCTTATTCCCAATATATCCGCAATCTGTTTGCTGGGTTTACCGACCTTGATAAGGTTGAGGATTTCTTTCTCACGGCGGCTGAGTATTCGGCTTCTACGTTCGTTAAGCTCAAGATGAGCGATACTGCCGGTCTCCATGTTGACTATAGCGGGAGAGATGTCCGGGCCTGCTTCCTGATTTGAATCAAGGTTGTAAATACACAATATCAGCCATATTTTGCCATTGGGCGATAGCTGCATTATACGTGTGCTGTTAACTACCATTACGTATCTGTCGTCGCGAGTCTTGATTCTGAACCGGCAAGTAGCCATATGTTGCAGCTTCTCCGTGACCGGGAGACTGTCAGCAAACTTGAAAAACTCATATTCGAGCATGCGTTTCTCTACAAGGTCTTCCGGATGGATGCGGCAGTAAATTACATCCTCATCGCTCGAATTGAATTCCCCGGCATTATTACCAATGCCTAAAAGCCGTGCGAACGCACCACCGTAAATCCAGCAGCGGTCGGCCGCAGCATCGGTTAACACCCGGCAATCGTTGTCTATGGCAGATGCACATTCCACGGCAAGACAGCTCCGTTGTACTACCGCAGGGTTAAGTTGTTCCTCATCAAGTCGCTGTGCATCATAAATACCGGTTATTTCTTTTCTAAGTACGTCCATATTCGGTGCCTATTCGCGGTAGTCGGAAGGACTCATGCCCAGGTAGTTCTGGACGTAGCGGGTGAAATAACCAGGCGATGAGAAGTGGAACATGTCGGATATCTGAACAAACGTCAGTTGCTTGTTGCGTAACTGGCGCGATATGTCGAGGGCAGTGTAGCGGTTGATCCAGAAATTGGCGGAGTGGCCGCTGACTTTCTTGCATATCTCTGACAGATATTTGGGAGTTATGCAGAGTTCGGAAGCGTAATATGTAACCTCCCGATGCTCGCGGTACACCCCGCTGTCAAGCAACTCGAAGAACCTGTTCATGATCGATGCCCCCTGGGCGGAAATCGAGTTCTCCCCGTAAAGCCAGGCGTGGAAATCAAAGAAGTCGAGAATCATAAGCTGCACAGCGCAACGTATGCTCTCCTCGTAGAAAACAAATCCGGTGGTGTCATAACGGTACTTCACACCTTGAAAATCCTGAAGACACAGCGCGAATTGGGCTTCGTTGAGATCCATGACAGGATTCATGAACAGAGCGAGCTGTCCTCTCATGCCGTAATTTGACTGAGGGGTGCAATGCTCTACAAATCCACTCTCGATATAGATGACCATGACCTTGAAATCTTCCGACTCAAGCATGTTCTCAATCAAGCTGCCCTTGCGGACAATCATAAGGTTGTGGCGACTGAATGTGAAGTGGTTGCCATTGAAATCAAATTCCATGCTCCCTTCCAGGCAGAGCGCATGTGCAAGATAGCCTTCCATTTTCTCCGAGGCTACCTCTCTCAGTGTGTCACTGATGACTATCTTGTCAAATAATCCGGTCTCTTCCATAACGTTTCAGCTTCTTTAATTGCGAATTTACAAAAAAAATCTGAAAATTCAGATAACATCTGAAATTATGGTTAAAACGGAGGGAAAAAGGGTAACTTACCGATGCGGTGTCATTTGTAATTTTGCAACAGAAACCTAACAACTTCAAATATGAAAAAGTTATTTGCCATTTTGCTGGCGTTGATGACCATCACGTCATGCAACGCAAACGAGAGTGACAGTCCGCAATCGGCTCCCGGCGAGTCTGGTGCCTATTTCAACGGCAAGAAAGTGCTCGTAGCCTATTTCTCATGGGGCGGAACGACACGCCGCATGGCTGAAGCCATACAGAGCACGACCGGAGGAGACATCTTCGAAATCGAACCGGTTGTTCCTTACCCCTCGGAATACACTCCCTGTACCGAGGTTGCTCTTGAAGAGCGCGACAACGATGCACGTCCTGCGATTAAGAACAGCGTGGAGAACTGGGATGAGTATGACATCGTTTTTATCGGTTGTCCGGTATGGTGGCACACGGCACCTATGATCATATCCACTTTTGCCGAGAGCTACGATTTCTCCGGAAAGACAGTGGTGCCGTTCTGTACCTATGCTGCGACATTCCGCGACGAGACTCTTCAGAAAATCGTTGATCTCACTCCGGCAGCCGAACACCTCGAAGGTCTCGGCACAACTGGAAACACCTCCGGTGTAGCAGCATGGATTGAAAGAATCAGTGCCGAATGGAATGCCTCTCATCCCGATAGCAGCGTGATTGCTGAAATCAGAAGTGAGAACATCGGTGGAACGACGCTGTTTTACGATTTAAACGGACTCCCGGTCAGCAATCCTGAGGCGCAGAAAGGAATATTTATTGCCCGTGATTCCAGCGGCACAAGAAAAATAATGAGATAAGCATTCGTCATAAGACCGTCATCATAAGACAGGAAATCCGTCAATAGTTATTTGTTGTTACATTGCAGAGAGGGCCGGCGCTATTAACGTCGGCCCTTATCGCGTTCGCCATGAGCATACCATGTGCGCATGTTTCAGTAAATCTTAATCAGAGGTTGTGTCGCTTTTAGTTGGTATTCTTACCGTCCGATATGCGACTGATTGTTTGCATTGTAACGGTCTCCATGAATCCGGATTGTGTCGAGAAACGAGTCGATTTGTTCCATCTCTTCCTTACTGTACGTTACATTGACTGCCGCGATGTTGTCTTCAAGGTGCCTTAGGCTTCTGCTACCGGGTATTGGGACAATCCAAGGCTTCTGATAAAGTATCCATGATATGGCCACCTGAGCGGGTGTGATACCTTTCTTGTCAGCGATAGACTTGACAAAGTCCACAAGAGCCATATTCGCCTCGATGTTTTCCTTTTGGAAACGTGGCACAGATGAACGGAAGTCGTGTTTCCCGAACTTTGTGTCTTTGGTTATGCCGCCGGTAAGGAAACCCTTTCCGAGGGGACTGAACGGAACAAGGCCTATCCCGAGTTCTTCAAGAACAGGTAGAAGGTTCTTTTCCGGTTCACGCCAGAAAAGAGAAAATTCACTCTGTACGGCTGTAAGTGGCAGGATCGCGTTTGCCTCGCGGATGGTGTTGACACCGGCTTCAGAAAGGCCCCAGTGCAGAATCTTGCCTTCATCCATCAAATCTTTGATTGTTCCGGCAACCTCAGCGATAGGGACAGCAGGGTCAACACGATGCTGATAGTAGAGGTCTATATGGTCTGTGCGAAGACGCTTCAACGAGCCTTCAACAGACTTCCGGATTGTTTCGGGACGGCTGTCAAGCACTTGCTTGAAATCGTCCATATTCATACTGATACCGAACTTTGTGGCAATCTTCACCTCGTTCCGTATCGGTTCGAGAGCTTCACCGACAAGTTCCTCATTGGTGTAGGGACCGTATACCTCTGCTGTGTCGAAGAAAGTCACACCCAAGTCATGGGCAATTCTGATAAGTTTTATCATTTCTTTCTTGTCAGCCGGTTCTCCGTAGCCGTGGCTCATTGCCATACACCCAAGTCCTATGGCTGATACTTCAAGCGGAGATACAGTTCCTAATATTCTGTTTTTCATATTCTATTATATTTGGTTCAGTAATAGAACACCTCAACGTTGTCAGATACATTTCATGAATGGCGGTGACTATTGCACTTTTGGTGGTTTTAGGCCCCGTTTCATAAAAATAGCGGTCGCTGGGGTCGCAGCCTTGCGACGATTTTTGTTCTTGACTGAAAGGAGCAACCTTTCGGTTGTGACTGCAAGTCAAGGACAAAAAGCGGCCAAGGATGCGAGTCTGCGGTAACTTTTCAGAATAACTATGTTTGGATTGGTTTTTTGCAACATAAATTTTGATTTCTGAAGATTTCCCACTCTTTTTTCATGCTCCGGTATTTCTGAACCTGTGTTGTTGTTTCCTATATCTGGTGGTCAGTATTGACGACCACGCAATCGGTGTGCGCTGTCTAATTGAAATCGTTGAGAAATGTTCAAATATTGGGTTTGTCCGGCTTTGAGCGATGCTTTTCGCCAAGTCTCGTCGGTCGCATAGCCCGCTATGCTCCCTCCTCAACTTGCGAAAATCATTCGCTCAAAGCCGCCCCAGCGACCGCTATTTTTTATGAAACGGGGCCTTAGTCAGCGTGTACCGGGGTGAACCCCGTACTGTTGCCTGATTTCATATTCTTTTGCCAGAATTTCAGCGCGTCATTTATCCAGCCTTCGGCAACTGTACCATGTCCGAGGCCGAATCCATGTCCTAAACCATCGTACACATGGAACTCATTCGGTATGCCCATTTCAGACAGACGTTGCAGCCTGGTCAGCATTGTTCGCCATGAGGCAATTCCGTCGTTTGACCCTACACAGGCATAGGTCGGTGCCTCATATTGAGATGCTGTTGAATAACCCGTATATTGCATGATGACGGCAGCGGCCTGAGGTATATCTCTGCGTCCGGTAAGTTGATAGAGGTATGATGAATTTCCAAGAGTGGCCGCCATTCTTGCCCCGGCGGACCCTCCCCATAAGGAATAATTATCTGTTTTGACCCCCAATTCTGCGGCATTGTCATGAATATAGGTTATGGCACGTGCCAAATCATTATAGGGATCATACGGTCTGTATATCAGCGCAAATGCACTATAACCGGCTTTGCTTATTTCAAGTGAGTGCGGAAAACTGTCGTGCATGGCTCCGACATACATGAATCCGCCTCCGGCATTGGTGATTGCAAATGGTTTCCTTTCCGTGCCTCTGAAAAGAAACAGTCCGGAATCAGCTTTTGAAGGGTCAGCGGCTATTTCTGATTCGGAGTAAATCGGATAGAAAATCTGTTTGCCCGACATAGCCTCATTGCGTAGATAGTTCAATATCTCAACTGTGTTGTCAACCGAGATATAGGAATACCATACATACACGTTTGAAGTGCTTACCTGAGCGAGAGTCATTGAAGCGGGGACGTTGCGGTCAACCGGAAACAGCAGGTGTCCGAAGTCTCCGAAGGCCGGATCAGCGATAACCTCACCAACGGTGGTGTCGGCAGTGAAATATCCATCACTTTGTTTCATTTCGTTTTCGCCCCTTGCCGGCGAGCTGTTGGTTGTTAATATTGGTTCACTCTCTTTTCCAAAATCGCTGTCATGTGAGCAAGCACCGCAAAGCACTGAGCAGGCAATCAGCAGTGTCGCCAGCATATATTCACTTTTCATATTGATGTTATTATTTCTTCCCCTTTACCTATGATTTGAAATCAGTTTTTAACTTCATCAGTGGATACTTATGATGTTTTGCCATACCTATCTGACCCGCTCCGGTCAGTATCATTACATTTGGCTGCTATCTCTTCGGGAACCCGCGGGAGGGGTGCGCCACGAGCCCTTGATTTCCGATTTTATTTCCATTAACGTCATCATCTGTTTACAATATTGCGGATGGGTTCTGTTTTTGACGGGCCGATATTATACTCGATGATGTCCAACAATGAGTTTAACTGCGGTGTGGTAACTCCAAGATGACGGCAGATGCCGATGTGGCCGGTTGCCATAGGTTCGACTCCACCAAGAGCGGTGAGCATAGACACAGTGGCAAGCTCCCGGTCTGTGTAGGGCAGCACTCCGCGACCGAAAATGTCTGCGAAAAGATGCTCTTTCAAGAAGCGGTTGATACCGGGCGCAAAGTCCTCGTACCAAGGAGCAGGAGCATCAACCGGTACTCCGGAAAGTTTACTCAAAGTTTCAGCACCTTGACCGTATTTATCAATGTCGCTCACTACCGCTGCCGATTCGCCCTCCGGGTCGGTTATGCCTTTTGCCATACGCTCAGAGAGTAGATTTTTGAAAACACCGAGTGCTGACAAAGAGCGAGGGAAACCACAGTAGGCATATACTTGTATCAACAGCTCCTTGATTTCGTTGACTGTCATTTCTGCGGTCAAACCTTGCTCAAGAGATTTTGTCAAGCCGTCGGTGTCACCGATGGCGGCATACGAAGCGATTGCAACAATAGCCTGTTGACGGGGTGTGAGCTCGGTTACGGCCTCCGGATTTTTTGTAGCTTCGAGATATTCTGAGTCAGTGACCGGACTGAGCCAAGTGACCTCATTGCTCTGCGGATTGCACTCGATAGCTATATGCGCAAACCAACTGTCGGGAGCGGCACCGTGCCAGTGTTCCACGCCGGGTGCTATTTCTACGATGTCACCGGGAAACAGACGACGGGCTGGTTTGCCTTTCTCCTGAAAATAGCCAATGCCGGCAGTGGCGATAAGTATCTGACCGCCGCTGTGACGGTGCCAGTTGTTGCGGCATCCCGGTTCAAATGTAACATTGAACATCGGCACATTGAGTTCCTTTTCATGGCTCAAAGGATAGAGCCATGCAGTGCCGATGAAGTTGGGATTGCCCTTCATCTCCGCACCTGCGGGATAGGGTTGCTTAAAATCATATATGTTCATTGCCATACATATTAGAGGTAAAAATGCAAGAAACGAAATAATCAACCGGTTCATGATGACTTGCTCTTATAGGTTTTTGCCGAAGAACTCTGTAAGTTTGTTGACTTCCTGATCCACGTATTCAGGCACATAATATGTCTGGATATGGGTTGCACCCGGAATAAGGAACAGTTCTTTGTCGAGGGTTCCTGTTGCCTTTTCAAAGGCATCTGAGGTCATGTAGAAGGTATCAGCCTTGTTCCCGGCCATCATAAGCAGCGGGGCATTGATAAGGTGAATCTGATCTGTCGCATCCCAAGTCATCAGGTCCATCAGGCTTTCCATTGTGTAGCGGAATGTGGAATTGGGGTGAGCATGGGTGCGGTTATAATATATCGCGCCTTCACGGTAGAGGTCAAACGGAAGTTTCTCAATCTCCTCGTCCGTCAGATTCATGTCGCCTGTAAACACAATTTCACCTGTGGTAACTCTCTTTTCCCTCGCATCTGAGGCATCCTTGAGGCGTTGCTGAATTGTGGGCATGGCTGAGTCCATGAAGCCATTGCGGCGTACTCGGCCGGAATTGAACATGCTGAGTGTAGCCACAGCTTTGAAACGCTTGTCACTTTTTGCCGCACCGAGAGTATAACCGCCTCCTCCGCAAATGCCGAATGCACCTATTCGCTGTGGGTCAACACCGGGATATTTGGAGATATAGTCCGCCATACCGTGAATGTCATTGATACGGAAATATGGCTTGTCTGTGTGGCGAGGTTCACCACCGCTTGCACCCTGATATGAGGCATCAGCGGCAATGGTTATATATCCTTTTTCTGCCATCCGTTGTGCGAACAGCCCTGCGACCTGCTCCTTTGTGCCTCCATTGGGGTGTGCCACAATGATAGCCGGATATTCCTTTTCATCGGGATTATAACCGGCCGGAGTATAGACGTTCGCGGCTATCTCAATGCCGTCGAGACTGTATTTTACCGGATGGATATTCACTTTGCCGGGTACGTTTTCGGTGATTGCCTGCTCATAGACAAGTCCCCACGGATTATCCTCTGCATGGAGAACCGTGCCGAAATTGATAGCTGATGCTGCCATGATTAAAATTGTTTTAAGTTTATTTTTCATTTGAATTAATTTTACATGCTCTATAACGACAAATCAATCACTTCTGACTTTCAAAAAAGTTAGGGGATTTTGCAGTTTTTGCGGCAATTCCCGATTTGGTGAAATATTGGTAAAAAGGGTAGTAAAAATGATGAGTCATGTTTTAGCAACCATCTATAATTTTGCATTGCAATTTATAAAACGAGCTTTTATGAAAAGAATAACATCAATGTTTATTTCACTGATTTCGATTGGTGCATATTGCTTTGCGGCAGCTCCTATGGAGGGGACGGTCGAGTTATGGCAACATGGCAATATCCCCGGATTCAGGGAGAATGTGAATAATTCTGACGGCCCTGATTTTATGCCCAATATGCTGGTATATACTGTGGCTGAGAATGTTCAGCCCAAAGGGGCCGTGATGATTTGCCCCGGAGGTGCATTTGCTTTCCGTAGTATGCAGAACGAGGGCTATGACATAGCTGATATGCTTGTGCCGATGGGATACCAGTGTTTTATTGTGAACTACCGCATCAATCCTTATTCCATGCAGGCCAGCGCAACTGACCTGCAAAGGGCGATACGATATGTAAAAGCTCATGCAGAGGACTATCGCATCAATCCTGAAAACATCGCGCTTGTAGGTTTTTCAGCCGGAGGTATATTGAACGGCGAGGTTCTGCTGAATTGGCGTGACCTTACCAACGGTACAGCTCTTGACAGCTCATACCGTCCCGATGAACTTGACAACGTGCCTGTCTCAGCCTGTGCTGTTGGCATGATATATTCTTTCTATGGAAGATTGAGCGTATCAATGAACAATGTTGAGACACTCCGTGCAGCCAACCTTCCTCCTGCTTTCTATTGCTGGGGTACACGCGACGGATTTGCCGGCCAATTTACCCAAAACTCAAATGCAGTTAAAGAAGCAGGAGTAAGAGTGGAAACCAAAATCCTCGAAGGTTATCCACACGGTTACGGAAGTGGTGGCAACTCTTCTGTCTGGGGTAATGATTTCGACGCTTTCCTCACTCCGATTATGCTGAGTAATTCAACGGCCATAAATAAGATAGATGCCGATATGGCTGCAAACTCATCCGAAACTTACTACGATTTGAGTGGTCGCGAGGTATCTGCTGATACTGTCGGCAAGGGTGTATACATACTTAAATCAGCCAACAAGACAATTAAGGTAATCAAATAAAGAGAATGAGAGAAAGAAAACTTCGGGAGTTGTCAGTTTCTCCTATCGGTCTGGGATGTATGGGTATGAGCCACGCATATGGTGCACCGGCTGATAAAAAGGCAATGAAAACTCTGCTTGCAGATGCTGTGGAGATGGGTTATACATTGTTTGATACCGCTGAAATTTACGGCACGGATACACGCCCTCATGAAAACGAGGAATTGATTGGGGAAGCATTGAAACCTTATCGTGACAAGGTAGTGATTACAACTAAATTCGGTCTTACATTCGATAAATCCCATGAACCGGGGCCTTATCCACTTATACCGGATTCAACTCCCGACAGCATCAGGAAAGCTGTTGATGGTTCTCTACGTCGCTTGCAAACCGACCATATCGACCTATATCTGCAACACCGCATAGACCCGGATATTGAGCCGGAAATGGTGGCAGAGACAATGTCGCAACTGATACAGGAGGGAAAGATACTCCATTGGGGTATATCTGAAACTACTGAGGAATATTTACGACGCGCCCATGCGGTATGTCCCGTGACGGCTATACAGAACCGCTATTCGATGATGGCACGGTGGCACGAGGATATTTTTCCGACACTTGAGGAATTGAATGTAGGCTTTATCGCTTTCTCTCCGCTTGCCAACGGTCTGTTGTCTGATTTTTATACAGCCGATTCAAAATTCAATCCCAAGAATGATTATCGTGCAGCAATGCCTCAGTTCAGTCGGGAGAGTTTTGAGGAAAACGAGATGCTGTTTGAACTTATACGTCGCCTCGCCGAAGAGAAACACGCTACACCGTCGCAGATTTCCCTTGCGTGGATGCTGTGCAAGAAGCCATATATCGTGCCTATCCCCGGCACCCGGCACCTCTGTCGGCTAAAAGAAAACATCGGAGCAGCAGATATAACCCTAACAACAGAGGAAGTCGAGGCAATTGACCGCCAACTCGACACCATACCGATGAGCGAAGTTTTTGGCGGATCAAAAGTAATCGAAACACAAAAAGCATAATATTATGATACCAAAAGTAATATGCCACATAATGAGTTCAGTCGATGGGCGACTGTTGCCCGGACGCTGGACCGCTCCATTCGACGGCACAAATCCGTCGGAACTTTTCAAGGAATATGCCGCCATTGGTCAGAGCCTTGGCACTGATGCCTGGATGTTCGGCAAAGCGACTGCCCGCGAGGCTTTCCCTTATAAATTCATGCCAAAGGGAGAACCGGTCGGGGAGAGCGGGAAAGTATTTGTCGGAAACAGGTCTTCTGCCAGACTCTTCATTACCATTGACCCTGATGCGGATATATTCTTCACTTCCGACAAGCTGAGGGGCGACAATATCCTTGTCGTGCTCGGAAAGAATGCTACTTCCGACTATCTTTCCGCCCTCATTGAGAAGGGAGTATCGTATGTCGTAACAGACGATGTCTGCAATCTGCGCGAGGTATTGGAATTGATAAACCGCCATTTCAATATCAACAGCATCTCCCTGCAAGGTGGTGGCATAATCGACGGTGCCATGCTCGCTCATGGGCTTATCAGTGAATTGAGTCTTGTGGTCTATCCCGGAATAGACGGGCTCACAACTTCACCTTCAATCTTTGAATACCTCGGCCATTCGGAAGAACGTCCGCCCGAGGGTCAGTCACTGGAACTTCTCTCTGTGGAGCAAATGCCTCATGGCATAGTCTGGTTACGCTACAAATTCCACAAAACAGATGCCTAACCGTGAAAGTGGTAAGTTTTACAGAAATCTGTGTTAAGCAAATATCCCGGAGTTTTGTTTACTTTGCAGAACAATAATATTAAGATATGAAAACAGTAACATTGAACAATGGGGTAGTGATGCCCCGGATTGGTTATGGTGTCTATCAGGTAACTCCTCAGGAGTGTGAGCGTTGTGTTTCTGATGCCCTGAGTGTCGGCTACCGCATGATCGACACCGCGCAGGCTTATCATAACGAGGAGGGCGTAGGAGCTGCCGTCAAGAAAAGCGGTATCGCCCGCGACGAACTTTTCCTTGTGTCGAAGGTCTGGATCTCCAACTATGGCTTCGAAAAAGCCAAGGCATCGATTGACGAGAGTCTGCGCAAACTCGGAACAGACTACATTGACCTCATGCTGCTCCACCAGCCATTCTGCGACCGTTACGGCGCATATCGTGCACTTGAAGCCGCATACAAGGAAGGAAAGGTCCGCGCAATCGGCGTGAGCAATTTCTATCCCGATCATTTCATCAATCTCGCGAACAACGTTGAGATTGTTCCGGCTGTCAATCAGGTTGAAACCCATGTGTTTGACCAGCAGGTCGAGGCTCAGGGATACATGAAAGAGTTCGGTACCTACATGATGGCCTGGGCTCCCCTTGCAGAGGGCCGCAATAATTTCTTCACGAATCTTGTATTGACAGAGATAGGTAAAAAGTATGGCAAGTCAGTCGCTCAGGTGGCACTTCGTTGGCTGCTTCAGCGCGATGTTATTATCATCCCTAAGTCTGTGCATGTAGAACGCATGGAGCAGAACCTCGACATCCTTGATTTTGAGCTTTCTGCCGAAGATATGGCTGTGATTGCCGGTCTCGACACAAAGAAAAGCCTATTCTTTGACCATCATGACCCTGAGGTTGTCAAGATGTTTATGGGATGGAGATAAGTGTATGACAAATATTAAAAGGCTGGATCATCGCGGTGGTCCAGCCTTTTGGTATCAGTGCAAGTATCTATCGTAGGGTGAACGGGTCGGCATCGCGCCATGCCGGGAACTTTTCTCTGAATGAGTCGAGGCGTTCGCGGCTGAGCGTCGCGTAGATGAGACCGTTCTGGTCAAATCTTACAGAAACGTCCTTACCTTTGAAGTCATATACGGCCGAACTGCCGTCGTAGGTGTATCCCTTGCTGTCTGTGCCTTTGCAATCGACCGCGCATACATACGCTTCATTCTCTATAGCCCGCGCGGGGAGAAGGGTATTCCAGGCGCCTACGCGTACATCAGGCCAGTTGGCAACCACGATGAGTGCGTCATATTCATTGTCAACATTTCTGCACCACACCGGGAAGCGTATGTCGTAACAGATTACCATGCTGAGATTCCATCCACGGTAGCGTATTTTCAGGCGGTCGTATCCACGCGAGAATACTTTGTCTTCCCCGGCCATTGTGAAAAGGTGGTGCTTGTCTTCGAATGTCTCGTCGCCCGATGGCTCTATGAAGAATGCCCGGTTGTAGAGCGAACCGCCTGAATCAGCCACAAAACTGCCCGCTATAGCAAATTTATATTTTGCCGAAAGTCCTTTGAGCAGGTCAACTGTCTCTCCTGTGTTACGCTCTGCCAATGGACGGACTTCCTCTTTATCTTTACCCACAGGAAAACCTGTAGAGAATGTTTCAGGAAGAATCAGGAGGTCTGTCTCCGGATGTACCTGCGCTGCGATTGCGCGAAGTGTCCTGAGGTTAGCCTCTTTGTCATTCCAGTTGATTTCCATGGGGAAGAGGCAGACTTTAAGATCTGATGATTTCATTTTACTGTGAATTTTTCGGGATAGCGCGCCGCTTCTTTCCACTCTGAGTAATAGTCTTTGACCCGCTGCAGGTCGCTTTCTATATTTCCGGTGGGCCGGAACTCGTCGCGTATTATGATGCACTTGTTCTTATAATCAATGATACCTAATTGAACAGGTACTTCAGCACCGGTGGCTATATATAGGAATCCTGTGCGCCATTTTGCCTGTGCGCTGCGTGTTCCCTCCGGAGTTACGGCAAGATTCATATAACTGCCGCTTGCAAACATGTCTATGATATGTTGCGTGAGCGTGCCGCCGGAGCCTTTCTTTGGCACCGGAATGCCCCCGAGAGACTTCAGCAGATATTTCAATGGGAAGAAAAACCAGAATTCCTTCATAAGGAAATTGGCTTTTCTTCCCAGTGAACGGTATGCGAGAAGTCCGAGGATAAAATCCCAGTTGGAAGTGTGGGGTGCGACGCAGATAACGCATTTGTCGCGCTTGGGAGCTGTTATGTCAACTTTCCACCCATACCACCTCAATATGGTTCCCCAGACGTTCATTGCTTAGTTGGCTGCGTTGGCATACTCTTTGTTGCGTGCCTTCTCCTCAGCGGGAAGTGCGGCATTGAAGAGTTTGAGCGATTCGTTGACTTCCTCGCTGAACTCAGTCTCGATCTTGTCGAACAGAGCCCTGAAGAATTTTCTCTTCGCAACGGCATATTCCTTCATATCGGCAAAAGCCTTGGGACCACGGTCGAAATAGATATTGGCATTGTTTTTTGCTTTGCCTATCGCACCGAGAATCTTCTCCATGGCCTGTGCGATCTTATCGCGGTCAGCACCCTCTACATTGTAATAGGCTGAAATCATCTCGTCGATTACTGATGCGCCGAGGGCATCCGCGTACTTTTTGAATTCTCTTTTGTTTGGCATAATTCGGGTTATTTATAAGTTTATCGAGGGTTATCGGCAGTGTCTTAATCGACCGGAGTCATCATCCGGTTGTCTCAACTGCAACTTTTGGTTCTTTCCTCTTTAGATATAACGCATAAAAACCGCGTTCTATCATTTGAAGATGAAAAAAATCGGTTCTCCGTGTCCAAATCCGTTGTGAAACCATTGAGAATTTGTGAAATATTTGTATCTTTGTCACCCGAAGACCAGGGCTTTTATCCAGTAGGAATCTGCCCTCAGTTATAGGTTCCCTTTTACAGGTAAAGATAATGTTTCATTTCAGTGATAAAATTTCAGTGATAGAATTTCTGCCGGCTTTGAAAAAGTTCAGGAAGTATATGGCAATTGCGTTGGTGGGGGTTGTTACCATTTGCGCTCTTAGTTCCTGTCACACTTCAAGACGTGCTTCCACGCGTCCTGGGCATCCCGATGTTGCTGATGTTCATGTTGGTAAAGCATCTAAGCTTCAGAAAAGAATCGTAGAGGAGGCATATACATGGCTTGGCACCCCATATAAATATGCAGGAGTGGAAAAAGGGGAGGGCGCTGATTGCTCCGGTATGGTAATGAAAGTTTACGAGAAAATCACCGGGGAGAAAATTCCCCGTAATTCAGCTAAGCAGGCAGAATATTGCACACGTCTTGATGCTTCTGATGTCGATACGGGAGACCTGATATTCTTTGCCACAGGGAAAGATCCGGACAAGGTTTCGCATGTCGGCATAGTGATTGACAATGAGAGTTTCATCCACGCCTCTTCTTCAAAAGGTGTTGTCGTTTCCAAGTTCACCACGCCATACTATCAGAGGACTTTCATAATGTTTGGCCGAGTGCCACATGTCAGGAATCTCGTGACAGAGACCCGCTGAAGCATTTTTTTGCAAATATGTTTGGGTGATAACTATTTTTGTATTATATTTGTCAACTGAATATCGGAACTACATCAATATTCAAACGCCGGATGGCGGTTACATACCATAAACTCAAATTAGATAACCCCATAAATCAGAAAAAACAATGAGCAAACCGTATGTTGTCGGAATTGACATAGGCGGAACAAACACTGTGTTCGGCATTGTTGACGCACGCGGCCATGTAGTGGCAGCCGACTCTGTCAAGACAAGAAAACATGTGGACTTTGATGACTACATCGCAGAACTCCACGAAGGACTCTCACGTCTCATAAAGGCCAACGACGCCGAGGATCAGATTCAGGGAATTGGTATCGGTGCCCCCAATGCCAACTACTATACCGGCGAGATTATCAATCCGCCAAACCTCCCCTGGGGACCGATCATTCCTCTCGCTGAGAAAGTCAGCAAGGCTTTCGGAGGTATCCCCGTTGCTATCACCAACGATGCTAACGCCGCAGCTCTCGGCGAGATGACATATGGTGCGGCACGCGGCATGAAAGATTTCATCATGATTACTCTCGGAACGGGCGTTGGCTCCGGTATCGTTATCAACGGTCAGCTCGTATACGGCTCGGATGGTTTTGCCGGTGAGCTCGGACACGTTATCATGAAGCGCAACAATGGCCGCGTCTGTGGCTGCGGACGTACCGGATGTCTTGAGGCATATTGCTCGGCTACAGGTGTTGCACGCACTGCACGCGAGTTCCTTGAGGTTCGTACAGAGCCTTCGCTGCTGCGCAATCTTGAAATCGAAGATATCACATCCAAAGACGTTTACGATGCTGCAATGGCAGGAGATAAGCTCGCAAAAGACATCTTCAATTACACAGGTGAGATTCTTGGCGAGGCATTCGCTGATATGGCGGCTTTCTCAAGCCCGCAGGCATTCATCCTCTTTGGTGGCCTTGCCAAGAGCGGCGACTTGCTCATGAAGCCCATCAAGGAATCGTTCGATAAGAACGTGATGCCTGTCTTCAGAGGCAAATCAAAAATTCTTATCTCCGAACTCAAGGAAAGCGACGCAGCCGTTCTCGGAGCATCAGCTCTCGGTTGGGAAGCGCGTTATCACTACGAGGCTCCCTACGCAGAGAAGGAAGAGGAGAAATAATCCCCACATTAAATTAAATATGCAGGTCGGAAACGTAGAAGTTCCGACCTGTTGTTTTTTATACTATTATTTCCGCGTTATTCGATAAGCGGTCTTCAATGCTATTCAAAGTTCTTAAGCTCTTTGTAAAGCTGGTGGACGGGAAGGCCCATTACATTGTAGAAGCTGCCGTTGATTGATTCAACAGCTACGCAACCTATCCATTCCTGGATGCCGTAGGCTCCGGCTTTGTCAAAGGGCAGGAAATTCTCAACGTAATACTCGATATCGTCCTTGCTTATGTGAGCGAAAGTGACATCAGTCACTGTAGAGAAGGACGTGCGCTTGCCATGAGTGGATATGCTCACGCCGGTAATTACCTTGTGGGTCTTGCCGGAAAGAAATTCCAGCATTTCTACCGCTTCGGCATGATTGCGTGGTTTCCCAAGAATTCGTCCGTCGGCTATTACAAGTGTGTCAGCCGTTATCACAAGCTCATTGCCGGTGAGCGTTTTCATGTAGGCATCTGCCTTAAGATTGGAGAGGAACTGGGGCACTTCATCGGCCGGCATATCCTCGGGATATTTCTCGTCAATTCCGCCGATGCTTATAACATTGAACGGCACACGCAGCTGCGAGAGAAGTTCCCGGCGGCGCGGCGATTTACTCGCCAGCAATATTTTATATTTCCTTAGATTGTCAAGCATGATCAGTTTGTAGAAAAAGTTAGATTTATTCAGCTATAGTTATGTAAGCTATAGTTATGTAAGGAGGAATGCTTTACCAGCCGAAAGCATTATCATCTTTCATCCAGTCTCCGCGAGCCCGTAATACTTGCTCAATTATGTCGCGTCCGCAGCCATAGCCGCCGTTGAAGCGGGAAACATATGTGGCGGCTGCCCGTGCTTCGTGACACGCATCGGCGGGAGCACAAGCAAGTCCCGCCTCGTGCATACACCTTAGGTCAGGAATGTCATCACCCATATAGACAGTTTCTTCTGGAGTAAGCCCTCTCGATTGCATCCATTCACGGAATATGCCGATTTTATGACTCGCCCCGAGATAGATGTCACTGATCCCGAGAGCCTCATATCTGTATCTGACTGATTCTGTCTTGCCTCCGGTAATAATGGCGATATGGTAGCCAAGTTTAGCCGCGAGCTGCATGGCATATCCATCTTTGATGTTGACCATACGCATAGGTTCTCCATGTTCCGACATCGGAATTGTTGAGGGCGAGAGCACGCCGTCAACATCGAATGCAAATCCCCTTATTTTGGTAAGATCGTAATTTATTCCGCTCATACTGAATGGTTATGTTTCGTGCTTATTCAGGTTGGTTATGTTTATGATGACGGCTGATGATAGATTCGCTCAGAAGTTTGTATAGTGTGCCGAGGTCTTCATTATCTTTTAGACGTTCAAGATGATTACCGATGGTTTTCATATCTTGACGGATTGCAGGCCCTGTCTGAGCTTCAGGAGGTGTTACCCTCGAAACTTTCCTGACAGTCTCGTTAATCAATGGAAGCATCGATTCGAACGACAATCCTTTGGATTCGAGGAAGTCATACGCGAGTGACCATAGATGATTTACGAAATTACAGCTGAGTACAGATGCGATATGCAGATTGCAGCGCGCTTCGGAATCAGCTTCCGAAACATGTGCGCTGATCAGCTCAGCCGTTTCTTTAAGCCTGGCTGTCACGTCTGCGTCCATTCCTTCTATAAAGAATGGTATCTCGGCATAATCGAGCTTCACATACTTTGAGAAAGTCTGCATCGGATAGAATACTCCGGCACGTACACCCAAATCCGATATGCGGGAGAGGGGAGTGGTTCCGGAAGTGTGTGCAATGATGCCGTCACTACCTGTTGATGCCACAACAGAACTTGCGACATCTCTGATTGCATCATCACTCACGCTGATAAGATATATGTCAGCGTCAGTGCGCAGACCATCGAGTGTTCTTGCCGGAACGGAATTGACATCAGCCTTTTCGCGTAGAGCGTTGAAAAGATGCGTCCCCACATTTCCGGTGCCGATTACATCTATTTTCATAAGTAGCAATTCAGTATTTCAATATTCCTGCCATACCCATTGTGTGACGCAGATTAATCTCCACACAGGGGTTGATTGCTCCCGAGGCAGTGACAAGCATGTCAATTCCTACGGGACCGTCATAATCAGGCGCGATGAGAGTTGAAATGGCCTCGCGCTGACATTCTACAGTTGTGGTCAGGCTTTGTCCTGCTTTATCCTCAATGATTCTCCGGAGCGAGGTCTGGCTGCCTTTAACATTTCCGTGATATTTCCCGCGACGGGACACATTGAAAACGGAGTAACCTATAAATTTGACTTCTCCGTCTTCGCACAACCACTCGGTAGCGAAATCGAGTTTGCGGTCATAGGCTTTCTCCATCATGACCGAACCTTGTCGGGAGATTATGCCGCGCAACCAAGGCTCTACATGCTTTTCCTCAAGATCATCTGTCAGAAGTATGCCTCGTCCCGAACTGCTCCAGGGTGCCTTGAAAAACAACCCTCTGTTATCTTTGAAGGCCGTCACTCCTTCGGCCGGATCCGTTATTTCTACCGGTATCTCTATCTCATTGTCGAGTACAGAGCGACAGGCTTTCATAAATGCTGTTGTTGTGCGTCGGTGGGAGAGTTCACGTATTCGCCGCAATGCTTCACAGTCAGGCATTCCCGACATGTCTCCGATTGTCTCGATAAGGGTTCTGCGGATCTGACGGTTCCATCCCCAAGGTGTCGGAACATATTCCTGATAATCCCCGGGAGACTTTTGCACATCATCCATGGTCGCAATATGCAGCCTTGACTCAAATGCCTCATGATAGCGGGGTGTATCGGTCAGAGATTCTGCCGGAGAGTCAAGGAGCAGAATAGCATCGCCTGGTGCCGCGAATACGACCGGCATCAAAGCGTTCGCCCGGCGAAGAGCAACCACTTTGGCCGGAGGTGTATAGAATTCCGAATCAGACGCCAATGCGTAATCAGTCTCCGGATTAAATATAAACAGTCTTGGTCGGCGCATGTAAAACAAAAGCCGCGGAGCATAAAGTCCGCGGCGGTATTGCTTTTAACGGACCCCTGACAGGGGTTGTGTCTTAATCGTCAAGAAGCTCTTTCTCCTTCAACGGGTTAGAGAAATAGAGCTTGTGTTCCAGATACTCCTGGGTCGCGATGAGAGTCGGCTTCGGAAGTTTCTCGTAGAATCTTGAGATTTCGATTTGCTCCCTGTTTTCCGACACCTCTTCCATATTATCGGTCGAAGCGAACTCCTGAAGTTTCTTCTCAAGTTCCTTTTTCATTTCCGATGAAATCTGGTTGGCTCTCTTGCCGATGATGCAGACTGTCTCGTACACGTTGCCCGTCTGTTCCGCCATGGCGATCATGTCGCGGGTAACTGTATTTAGAGGAGCGTTTGTCTTCTTATAATCCATAAGTTCTATTATGATTTATTTGGGTTTGCGTGGTTAATATAACGGAAATACGGGCGGTTTCGTTTAATGTCCCGTATGTTTTTCTGCAATCTTGAAGATTGTGTTGGCCTCTTTCGTATGCTTCGATTCCGGATAGTTGTTGATGAATGAGTAATATTCGTCAACAACGTCGCTGTAACGCTCGGCCATCTTCTCGGCCACACTGTTGCGTGCCTGTTGATATTTCGATTTCAGAATCAGGAACTCAAACTCCTCGCGATACTTCGAGTAGGGGTAATCCTTCAGCGCATTCTGCGAAACAATCACCGCCGACTCGTAGTTGTTGCCCATGAAGTTTCCTAAATTGTAATAGAGCTGGGCATTCTGAAGCTCCTTGAGGGTGAGCTTGTCCTGCATCTCGAAAATAGCCTTCTGTGCTTCGGATACCTTCTCGCTTTTAGGGAATTTCTCAAGGAAGTTCTGAAGTTCCTCGATGGCTTTTACAGTATATGTCTGGTCGAGCTGAGGATCCGGGGAGTCGAGATAGAAACCATATCCCGAATAAAACTGGGACAGCTCTGCGAACTTCCCTTTGGGGTATCTCTGACAGTAAGTCTTGAAAAAGACGTTGGAGTTGGTGTAATCCTGATTACCGTAATATGACATGGCGAGCAGGAAGAGGGCCTCCTCTCCCTTGGCTGTGCCTCGGAGGGGAGTATATATGTCGTTGAGCACGGTCGATGCCTGGACATATTTTTTCTCTTCGTAAGCACGCTTGGCGTAGTCAAACTTGTAATCCACGTCACGACTTTTCATGACCTTGGTGTATTCTGTACACGAGGCCAGGAGCGCCACAACAGGTATCAGGAATAAAAATTTGCGCATAACAGTTGTGTTGGGTGTGCGGATACGGTATGATTGATTGCGAATCCGTCATGCAAAGTTAGCAAAAAATATCGGAAATAGCCTCAAATCTCGCCAAAAATTGTTAACTTTGGGCTTCAAAAACTCGATTGACGGTGAAAAGCAACCAATCAGACCACTCCTACAGCTGGGGAAGCAAATATATTGACCGCCATCCGGTGATGGCCAACATTGTGATAATCTTCATTATCGCGGCTCTCGGCGTATATGCCGCGTATCTCGCGACGGCTCTGTTTACCAAACATGGCCGCAGCGTGCAGGTGCCCGGTGTGGAGAACCTGTCGTACACCGAGGCTATATCGCGTCTTCACAGCCGAGGGCTGAAAGTCGATATCCGCGACTCCCTGTACCGTGAGGATGTGAAGCCCGGTTTCGTTATCGAGCAGTTCCCGAAGGCCAATTCAATAGTAAAACCGGGTCGGAAGATATTTCTCTACATCAACGCCGTTCACCCGAAGGAGGTCATTCTCGATGATGACAATCATCCGAACGAGCTGGCCATGAAAGGTGTGTCAGAGCGTACCGCGCTTGCTAAGTTCGAGGAACTTGGTTTCAAGAATGTTCGCGTGGTAAAGGTGCTGGGTCCGACGGACCGCGTCGTGAAAATCCTCGCGAACGGTCGTCCGGTCCGCAAGATGCAGAAACTCCCGGTCAATTCGACTATAGTAATCGAGGTGTCGGACGGACGTCTTGCCGATTTCCAGGATTCTCTCACGAATCTTGAGTATCTTGACACTTACCGTGAGCGTCAGGTTTTGGAAGAATATCATGGTTCAGAAGAGGCTGTGTATGAGAACAGCGGTGAGCAGACCACTCCCGTCGAGAGGATTCCGGAGCGTCAGGAAGAGGAGACGGAAGAAAATTCCCAATATTTCTGATGTAATATCCAAATTCAATAATATGGAGATGAACAAGGATATTGAAGATGAGATATTGAATACGGAAGCGCAGGATCAGGAAAGCCCTGCCGAGCCTACCTATGTCCTTGAGGATGGTCGTGAGCTTTATGAGCATTTCCGTTTTGAGGCTGACAAAGGGCAGCAACTGCTGCGTGTAGACAAGTTTCTTGTGGAGCGCATGGAAAAGACCTCGCGCAACAGGATTCAGCAGGCCGCCGACGCGGAGTGCATCATTGTAAATGGCCGTCCCGTTAAATCAAGCTACAAGGTGAAACCGGGCGATGTCATAAGCATTGTCATGGACCGTCCGCGTTATGATTTTGAAATCATAGCCGAGGATATTCCGCTTGATATAGTTTATGAGGATGAGTTCCTGCTGGTCGTCAACAAACCTCCCGGGCTTGTGGTACACCCCGGACATGGAAATTATTCAGGCACGCTTGTCAATGCGCTTGCATATCATTTCAAGGACTCGCCCGATTATGATGTCAGCGACCCGCGTCTCGGCCTTGTGCACCGTATCGACAAGGATACCTCGGGACTTCTGGTCGTAGCCAAGACGCCTGAGGCAAAGACAATGCTCGGCAAGCAGTTCTTCGACAAGACTACGCGCCGTGAGTATGTAGCTTTGGTTTGGGGAGATTTCGCGGAGGACAGCGGTACTATAACCGGTAATATCGGTCGTAATCCGCGCAACAAGCTCCAGATGGCTGTAATGGAAGATCCGACACAAGGCAAGCACGCCGTGACTCATTTTTCGGTACTTGAGCGTTTCGGGTATGTCACAAAAGTCAAGTGTGTGCTTGAGACGGGCCGTACACACCAGATACGTGTACATATGCTCCACACGGGGCATCCTCTGTTCAACGACAGCCGTTATGGCGGAGACAAGATTCTTAAAGGGAATCCGTCGTCCACATACCGTCGCTTTGTAGAGAATTGCTTTGAGATATGTCCCCGCCAGGCTCTGCACGCACGCACTCTCGGTTTCGTGCATCCCGACACCGGAAAGGAGATGTTTTTCGAGGCGCCGATACCCGACGATATGGAACGCCTTCTCGATAAATGGAGGAACCGGCAACCTGCAGGCAAGGAGGTGTAAGTAGATTTGGGAAATACGGGCAACAGAAACTATGAATAGTCCGTTAAAAGATTAAATGGCCTCGCGGCCGTTGTCGCCCTGAGCGGCAAGCAAACAAATAAGAAACTTATTATGAGTGTTCAACAATTGGATTTCAGTGATATAGCCCCTTACGACGATGAATGTTTCCATCAGAAGATGGAGACGCTCGTCAAGGATCCCGGTTTTCTGCATGCTGTCTATTACACCATGCCGAAAGATGATGTCCCGGCTCTTATTGAGGATCTGCTCAAAATTGACAATAAATATGACTTCCAGCATCAGGTGATGTTCCCGTTCCTTGAGATGCTGGCAAAGACCACTACAGCAGGCATAAGTCTGGGTGGGGTGAAATATTATAATCCCGCGCTGAACTATGTGTTCATCACAAACCATCGTGACATTGTGCTCGATGCTTCGTTTCTGAATCTTGCGTTCATGCGCCGTGGAATGCCTACCTCGGAAGTGGCGATCGGCAATAACCTGCTTGTTTTTGACTGGATTACCGATCTTGTCCGGCTCAACAAGTCATTTATCGTGAAGCGTAACACAGGCCTTCGCGAGGGACTGCTTGCTGCAAAGAAATTGTCCGCATACATTCACCATGCCATACTTGACAAGCATGAGTCCGTATGGATTGCCCAGCGTGAGGGCCGGGCAAAAGACAGTTCCGACCATACGCAGGAGTCTCTTGTCAAGATGCTCGCTCTCGGAGGGGAAGGCTCGTTCATGGAGAAACTTGAGGAAATCAACCTCATGCCAGTGTCTATCTCCTATGAGTTTGACCCCAACGATTATCTGAAGGTAAAGGAATTCCTGATGAAGAGAAGGAATCCGAATTTCAAGAAGTCGCAGAGGGACGACCTTTTCAGCATGGAGACGGGACTGCTTCAGTTCAAGGGACATGTCCATTTCCAGTTGACACCGAGAATAAATCCGAAACTCGACCAGCTCGGCGAGTTCCCCGATGTCAATACCGCAGCCAAATATGTCGGTTGCCTCATCGACCAGGCCATTCACCGCAGCTATGAGATTTTCCCCATCAACTACATAGCGTTCGACATGCTCCATCACACCGAGAGGTTCAGTAAGAAATACACTCCCGAACAGCGTGTCGAGACTGAAAATTATTTCAATAACCAGCTAAACAAGATTGACATCGAAGACGTTACACCCGATGAGCGGGAGTTTATGTTAGAGATGATGTTGGTCATGTATGCAAATCCGCTCAAGAATAAACTGAAAACCATACTCGGCGGCATGGAATGAAGTTTCCGCATGGCATGAACAGTCATGGCCGACTTATGAAACTTATGAATATGTGGCGGTTGGTGAGTTAACATAAAACAGACCAATATGAGAATCCCGTTATTGGCGGCTGTACTGTTAGCCGTATTCGCGGTCGTTTCAGACCTCTATATACTCAAGGATATACGCCAGTACTCCTCTGCACGGCACAGGCGAGTATTCTCGCGGGTCTACACAGTCTTTATGGTGCTGTGCTGGATTCTCGTGGCTGTCACACTCTGCTTTCCGAAGAGGTCTGAGGAGCATTCCATACTTGGCTTGATGTGGATGCTTTTCACGACACTTTCAATCTACATCCCGAAGTTCCTGTATTGCATCTGTTCCCTCATGGGTCGTCTGTTCTCCCGCAAGGGGGTGAACCGGGGGGCATTGGTAGGAGTGCCGGTTGCTCTTCTTGTATTCATCGTGATCTGGTGGGGATGCCTTTTCACACGTCATGACATTGTGGTCAATGAAGTCGACGTGGTATCTGATAAATTGCCCGAGTCGTTCGATGGATTTGAGGTCCTTCAGTTCAGCGATGCTCACGTAGGCACATGGGGAACTGATACGGCTTTTGTCTCAAAACTCGTAGATTCAATCAACAACCGTAAGGCGGATCTGATTCTTTTTACGGGTGATATTGTGAATAGACGTTCTTCCGAACTTGACCCCTTTGTGAAGATATTCAGCCGTTTGAAAGCACCTTACGGAGTGTATGGCGTGCATGGCAACCATGATTATGCCGGCTATGTAACGTGGAAGAATCCGGGAGATGCCAATAAGGATGTGGCGCGTCTTGACAGTATGATGCGGGTCATGGGCTGGAAGATACTTAATAACCATACCGGTTTTGTCGCCAAGGACAATGACTCGATTGTTGTGATAGGCGTGGAGAACTGGGGTGAACCTCCTTTCAATCAGCTTGGCGATCTCGGCAAGTCGTACCCTGAAGATGCCGGGAAGTTACATGGCCTGAACGATGGTATGTTCAAGATTCTACTTACCCACAATCCGGAACATTGGAGTCAGGTGGTTACAAAGATCAGTAACATAGACCTCAGTCTTGCCGGACATACCCATGCCATGCAGTGCATGATCAAAATCGGTGACTGGAAATGGTCTCCAAGTAAATACAGATATGAACAATGGGGAGGTATGTACTCCGACACTGCCAAGGATGGCAATCCGATGAATCTGTACGTAAACATCGGTGTCGGCGAGGTCGGTTTTCCTGCCCGTATCGGAGCTGCGAAACCGGAGCTTACATTGTTCAGACTTCACACAAAGAAGAATAACTGATAGTTGATCAAAACACCTCATCTTGCGCCATGTCTTTCCATTATATTCTATCTGTAGGTTCCAATTGTGGATTTGCAAATGTCAAGAGAGCCGTGACATGGCTGGCAGGACAGCTTATCGATTTCAGAGCCTCCGGACTCTATGACACTCCGGCTGTGAATGGCGGCTCGGGTGCGTATGTCAACGCGGTGGTCGAAGGTACATCCGGGTTGGACATTGAGTCGTTCAACATCCTGCTTAAGAACTATGAGATAAATTGCGGGCGCGACGCATCATGCCGCAGTCTGGGAATCGTTCCGATAGACATCGATATAGTCATCTGCGACGGAGCAGTGGTGCGCGAATGGGATTACCGTCAGAACTTCTTCCGCATAGGTTACTCAGAACTTGCGGGCACGCTGGTAGAGCACTAATCCGATACCGAGATAGATGAAGTTCGGTATCCACATGGCCACCCATGGCGATGTAAGACCTGAGATGGCAAACTGGCTTGTCACCGTCGAGAAGAGAATGTAGCTGAAACTCAACAGCAGACCGATACCGATGTTGATACCCATACCACCTTTAACTTTCTTAGCCGAGAGAGACACTCCGATCAGTGTCAGGATAAATGCTGCGGCGGCTACAGCGTATCTTCGCTCACGCTCGATTTCGAATGCTTTGATGTTGGCCACACCGCGCTCTTTCTGCTTGTTTATATACTCGGTGAGCTGAGGAGTGGTCATGGTCTCCTGGTCATTTTTCGAGATTATGAAATCGCGTGGCTCGATTGGAATAACAGTATCGAGTCTTGTCCCTTTCGTGATTTTCTCACGCATGCCGTCAAAGTCACGCATCACGTAGTTGTTGACCGTCCAATGATACATGCGTGTCGAGTCATAATTGATTGTCTGCGCAGTCAGTCGCGAAACCAATTGCTTGCCGCTGAATTTGTCGAGTGAGAAGCGATAACCGGTCTTGGTGGAGTTCTCGAAGCGGCCGATATAGACAACCTCGCCGGGACGTGCCATAAGCTGAATGTCAAGTCCGGTGGTGACTTTTTTGTTCTTCACATACTTGTTGGTATAGTCTATTCTCTTAACGTTGGTTGGTGGAATCAGATAGTTGCTCAGGCTGAATATCAGAGCCGCGATAACTGCCGCGCCAATCATATATGGCCGCATGAGACGGTTGAAGCTGACGCCGCTTGAGAGAATGGCTATTATCTCTGAGTTTCCCGCAAGTTTGGTCGTGAAAAAGATTACAGCGATAAAGGTGAAGAGCGGGGCGAGCTGGTTTGCAAAATAGGGGAGGAACGACATGAAATAGTCGAAAATCGTCTCCTTGAGGGGCGCGTTGAGGAACGCGTCGAGTTTCTCGGTGATGTCGAACATGGTGACAACAGCGAGAATAAGGATTGTCGCGAAAAAGTAGGTTCCGAGAAATTTCTTGAGAATGAATACGTCAAGCAGCTTGAGGCCGAAAGTCTCCCATGATATGCGGAACTTCCGGTGCGTTGTGCCCGATTCTGCGGTACTTCTGCGCCGTCTGCGTTTCAGTCTCGCGAGTCTTATGCGTCTCAGTAATTTCTTCACGTCAGATTATACTTGTCTATTTTACAAACAGCAATTGACCCGGAATATTACAGTCTCCGGGTCACGTTGATTACCATCTCCTCCTTCCAGCTCTTGAAATCACCGGCAATGATGTGTTTGCGGGCTTCTCTGACAAGCCAGAGATAGAAGGCCAAATTGTGAATAGATGCTATCTGCATTCCGAGAATCTCATGGCTGACGAATAGATGTCGCAGATATGCGCGTGAGTATGCCTCATCTACATACGATGCTCCACCCGGATCGAGAGGAGAGAAGTCCTCAGCCCATTTCTTGTTCTTCAGGTTGATTATGCCGTGGCGCGTGAATATCATGCCGTTTCTGCCGTTACGTGTAGGCATCACGCAGTCCATCATGTCCACTCCCCGGTCTATGGCTTCGAGGATGTTGGCAGGAGTGCCGACACCCATCAGATACCTCGGCTTGTCCGTAGGAAGAATGTCATTGACGACCTCAATCATCTCATACATCTTCTCTGTCGGTTCTCCTACGGCCAGACCTCCGATTGCATTGCCGTCAGCACCGAGATCCGCTACGAATTTCGCGGATTCGCGGCGCAGATCCGGATACACGCATCCCTGCACGATGGGGAAATATGCCTGGCGGTAGCCGTAGAGACCTTCGGTCTCCTTGTAGCGTTTCCAACCGCGCTGGAGCCAGCGGAGCGTCAGACCGAGTGAGTTTTTAGCGTAATCATAATCGGCTGTTCCGGGAGGGCATTCGTCGAGAGCCATCATGATGTCAGCACCAATCACGCGCTCGATGTCAACCACACCCTCGGGTGTGAAGAGGTGCTTGCTGCCGTCGATATGGCTGCGGAACCATGCTCCTTCCTCGTGCAACTTCCTGTTGGCTGCGAGCGAGAAAACCTGAAAGCCACCCGAGTCGGTCAGAATCGGACGGTCCCAGCTGTTGAATTTATGAAGTCCTCCGGCTTTCCTGAGCACCTCAAGTCCGGGTCGCAGATAGAGGTGGTATGTATTGCCGAGGATTATCTTGGCATCGATGTCGTCACGGAGCTCATGTGCGTGTACAGCCTTTACGCTTCCCACTGTACCGACCGGCATGAATATTGGGGTCGGTATCTGTCCGTGGTCTGTTGTTATCATTCCGGCGCGGGCATTGCTGCCGGGCGCGTTTGCCTCAAGTTTAAAATCCATAAGTGCAAAATTAATTCATTATTCCAAATCCTGCAAATCCCGATGCTCTGTTCTAATCCATTCGTTCCTTGCGCGAGGCATCAAGCCGGAGCAGTATGAAGAGCAGTATCGTGAAGCCCCATAGCGATGAGCCTCCGTAACTGAAGAACGGTAGCGGAATGCCGATTACGGGGCATAGTCCTATCACCATTCCCACGTTGATTCCGAGATGGAATATTAGAATCGACACCACGCAGTATGCGTAGACCCGCTCGAATGCGGTGCGCTGTCTTTCCGCTATGTGAATCAGCCGGAGAATGAGACCGAGATAGAGTGCGAGCACAAGGCTTGTGCCTATGAATCCTTCCTCCTCTCCGATTGTGCAGAATATGAAGTCTGTATGCTGTTCTGGAACGTATTTCAGTTTGGTCTGCGTTCCGTTGAGAAATCCCTTTCCCGCTATTCCTCCGGAACCGATGGCAATCTTTGACTGATTGACATTGTATCCGGCACCGCGAAGGTTCTCCTCGATGCCGAGCGCGACCTTGATGCGCATCTGCTGGTGCGGTTCGAGAATGTTGCCGAATACGTAGTTGACCGAAAAGAGGAACAGTACCGACGTTATGGCGAATCCTATCGTGATAAGGAATTTACCTATCCGATGGCGGAACATCGCTATTGCCGTATATCCTATTGCAAGCGCAAGAATAGAGATGAAATATATCAATCCGTTCACTTGAACTCCGCATAGCGAAAGTATTGTCACTATTATACCGGATCCTACAAATCCATAAATCACATTACGTGCAATTATGATGTCGCGGCAATAGAACAGCAGCATCAGAGCGAAAATGAGCAGGATTATTACAAAGACGGTGAACTCGCCCATGGGTAATCCTAAAATCAGAGGCTCTGCAAATTTGACTGCCACCACAAAGAATGTCACCGCACAGAGCACCGAGAACAGTACGAGGCCGCTCATTCCCTCGCGATAAAGTACAAAGATGAAAGAGAGGTAGACCAGTGCGCTTCCGGTCTCGTTCTGTAGAAGAATGAGAATAATCGGGAGAAAGATTATAATGAGCGCCCTGAAGTAGTTGCTTATCTTTGCGTTGAGCACAAAGTTATACGAATCGAAGAGCTTGGCGAGTGCGAGAGCTGTGGCAAACTTTCCGAACTCGGCCGGCTGCAGGCTTATCGGCCCGAATTTGAGCCATGAATGTGAACCCTTTATATCGGGAGCCACAAAGATAGTGACAAGCAGCACGGCAAGAACCACGATGTATATCGGATAGGCGTAGGTCTTGTATATGCGGTAATCGGTAAGCATGATGATGCTTCCGATTACCAGCGAGAGTCCTATCCACATTATCTGCTTGCCCGAAAATTCATTGAGGTCAAACAGACTCGCGTTGTCGAAGTCATAGCTCGCTGCATAGATGCTGATTGCACCGAATGTTACCAGCAGCAGGTAAAGTACAATCGTCACCCAGTCAATAGCCTTGAATGCTGAAATTCCCGAATCAGTGTTTTTTGACGCCACTTGAAACTATTGTGTTTGAGTTCATCATTCGTTCCTCCAGACCCTTGCGGGCGGAGCTTATCTCTCCTGTAAGATATTTCTCCATCATGAGTGAGCCGATCGGCACACCATATGTGGCTCCGAAACCGGCGTTCTCCACATAAACCGCTATCGCGATTTTTGGATTGTGGTATGGAGCGAAGCCCATGAATGCCGAGTGGTCCTTGCCATGGGGGTTCTGAGCCGTACCGGTTTTTCCGCAAACCTCTATGCCCGGCAGGTTGGCAGTGCGGCAGGTACCTCCGAGAACAGCCATGCGCATACCTTCAGCAACTGTCTCGTAATACTCTTTCTTGATTTTGGGACGGTGCTTCTCACTATACTTCTTGTCGATAGCGCTGTCAGCAATCTCCTTGACGACATGGGGCGTGTAGAACCATCCCCGGTTAGCGATAGTCGCACACAGATTCGCTATCTGCAAAGGGGTTGCCAGCACCTCTCCCTGTCCGATAGAGACAGAGATTACGGAGTTTGCAGTCCAGTTGGCACCACGGAAGGATTTGCTGTAGAAGTCGGCGTTGGGAATAAAGCCTCGGCTTTCCGACGGCAGGTCTACACCAAGACGGTATCCGTAGCCCATCTCGACCATATAGTCTTTCCACTTTGTAAGCTGGTCAGATGGTTTGGTGCCGCGCTTGTCTATCATGTTCTTGAATCCCCAGCAGAAATATGCGTTGCATGATGTCTGGAGTGCAGCCTTGAGCGCGATAGGGGAGGCATGGCCGTGACAACCCACACGCAGACCGTTGACATAGCCATGATAGCATGGATACTGGGTAGCATTTGTCACCACGCCCTCTTGTAGGAATATAAGACCCTGTGTGGGCTTGAATGTCGATCCCGGGGGATAGGCACCCTGGATGGACCGGTCATAAAGCGGTTTGTACGGATCCTGAACAAGTGCCGCATAGTTATTGCCGCGCTCGCGCCCTACAAGCAGCGAAGGATCGTAGTTTGGCGAAGTGACAAGTGCGAGAATCTCGCCTGTTGCAGGCTCAATGGCTACAATAGCGCCGATTTTACCTCTCATCAGCTGTTCACCATATTCCTGGAGCTCGATGTCAAGCGAGAGTTTAAGATTATGGCCTGAAACCGGAGCCTCGTCAAGTTTGCCATCTTCGTACTTTCCTTTTATGCGTCCGAGAGCATCTTTCATCAGCACCTCGACACCTTTCTTGCCTCGGAGCGCTTCCTCGTAGCTTTTCTCCACACCAAGGTCTCCGGTATAGTCTCCGCGACGGTAATAACGGTCGCGTTCTATGTCGTCGGCCGAAACCTCGCGGATATTGCCGAGAACATTGGCCGCGCAGTTGTAGCCATATTCCCTTACGGTTCGTTTCTGTATGTAGAAACCTGGCAGGAGATACAGTTTCTCCTGCAATTTGCCGTAGTCCTCCTGCGAGAGGTGCGATATAAGTTTCTGCGGTGTATAGGCGGAATACCCTGGATTCTTATGAGTGTCTTTCATGTCTCGCCAACGTTCCGCAAGCTGCTCACGGGTAATACCGAGAGCATCGCAGAGCATGGTGGTGTCGAAATCTCCGACATCCTTCGGGATAATCATGACATCGAAAGCCGGTTTGTTGAATACCACCAACTTGTCATTGCGGTCATACACCAGTCCGCGCGCCGGGTAGATCACGCGGCGTAGAAAAGCGTTGCTGTCGGCACTTTCCTTATACTTGTCATCACCGACCTGCAACGCGAAAAGCCTCACGACATAGATCATCACAATCAATGTTATGAAGCCACCTATCACATATTTACGTTTTTCTAAATTATAATCTTTCCTCATCGAATCATTTACCTGTGTGACATTTCTTTACTTGAAATCCTTCCGTGAAATAAGGCTGTCGATGCCGAGAAGGATAAGGAATGTCAGAATAGCACTTGCAGCCGACATTATGACTATTTCTTTAACGTCTGCAAAGTTGAAATATTCTATGGTGAAAGCCAGAAGACAGTAGACAACCGACATCGAGAACAGGTATTTGCCATAGACCGCAAAGCCGAGTGTGGTCAGCGAAGGCACGATGTTCTTTGTCCGGTCGTCGCGTGGTATGTATGCGTACAGCATCGGTCGCTTGAGCATTGCGAGCAATGTGCAAGAAAGCGCGTTGACCCCCGGGGTGTCAGCAAACATATCCACAAGCAGTCCGGAAAGAAAGCCGCACGTCAGCAACCAGTTTATGCTGAAATCCATCGGAAGCCGTATTATGACGTATATGAATACGAATGCCATGGCCACGTTGAACAACATTATGTTGTTGCAGACCAGCACCTGGACAATTACCAGTACTATCAGCAGCGCGATGGTGGGGAATATGGGTTTGTCCATGTCAGTCTGTATTAACGTCGAATGTGGCGAGAGAGTCTATCTCGCTTTTGTATATGTCCTTTATCACACGCACTGTGCTCAATGCCCTGAAATCAGAAGAGAGTTTGATTTTCAGCGTGAAGAAACTGTCATCCTGGCTTCTCACACGGTTCATGACCGTTCCTACCGGTATTCCCTCGGGGAATGTGGTCGAGTAACCGCTCGTCACAATCGTGTCGCCGATATGATAGATTGCATGACGGGGCACTTCCTCAACATATCCGACAGCTGCATCACCACCTTTCCACGCCATCGAGCCGATGAAGTCTGTGTCCTTCAGCTTGACAGAGAAGCGTTGGGTCTCGTTGAGAAGTGATATTACACGCGACATATGTTTGCCTGAGACATTGACAATGCCGACAATACCGTTCTGGTCAACGACTCCCATGCCCGGTTCTACGCCATCCAGCCGTCCCCGGTTAATGGTAAAGAAGTTCTTGGGATGACGGGTATTGTTGTTGATGACAGTCGCGGACACATATCCGAACCTCTCCTTGTCAGTTGGATTGAAAAGTGAATCGTCACTGAGAACTTTCATTTCGGCGAGCTGGCTCTTCAGGTTCAATACCTGATTCTGCAGGTCAGCATTTGTAGCCTGGAGGCTCTCGTTGATTGTCTTGAGGTGGAAATATCCCGTAACCTGCGACCATACACTGAAAACACCACCCGTCACGGCATTGGCCGATGTCAGATATACCGACTGCTGATAGACATTATTGTCTACCAGCAGCATGCAACTCATCAGCACATAGAATGTGAAGACGAACCACTTGGAATATCTGATTATGAAGTTTAAGATGTTCCTCATGTCCGCTTTCCAATACAGGGAAAACGACGGGCTTAAAACCGTCTTTTATCTGATCAGGAACGAGAATCTGTTGATATTCTTGAGAGCTACGCCCGTGCCTTTGGCAACTGCGTGCAACGGATCCTCGGCAATCTTGAACTCGATGCGTATCTTGTCGGAGAACCGTTTCGCGAGACCGCGGAGCAACGCGCCGCCTCCGGCGAGGTAGATGCCGTTTCTGACGATGTCGGCATAAAGCTCCGGCGGAGTCTGTTCGAGTGCGGCCAGAATGGCATTCTCCATCTTGATGATTGTCTTGTCGAGACAGTGCGAGATTTCCTCGTACGTCACAGGAACCTCCATGGGGAGCGAGGTCATTTTGTTGGGACCGCATACCACGTATGGTTCCGGTGGATTGTCGAGAGTGGGAAGGGCGGAACCGACATTGATCTTGATGTGCTCGGCCATAGTCGTTCCTACCTTGAGGTTATGCACGCGACCCATATGCTCCTGAATATCGGCTGTAAGGTCGTTGCCGGCGATACGGATGCTCTTGTTGCTCACGATACCACCGAGAGAAATCACGGCAATCTCTGTTGAGCCACCACCTATATCGACAATCATGTTGCCGTCGGGAGCCTCGACATCAAGGCCGATGCCGAGTGCGGCTGCCATAGGCTCATAAATCATGTAGACATCGCGGCCTCCGGCGTGTTCGCTTGAGTCACGTACCGCACGAATCTCAACCTCGGTAGAACCGGAGGGGATGCAGACCACCATGCGGAGAGAGGGGGAGAACCAGCGGCGCTTGTTGCTGACCATCTTCACCATGCCGCGAATCATCTGCTCGGCTGCGTTGAAGTCGGCGATAACACCGTCGCGCAGCGGACGGATTGTACGGATGCCGGGAGGTTCCTTGCCCTCCATCTGGTGAGCGTTGGTGCCGACCGCGAGCAACTTGTCGGTCTTGTTCTCGATTGCCACGACGCTCGGTTCGTCAACGACAATCTTGTCATTATGAATAATGATGGAGTTGGCGGTGCCAAGGTCCATCGCTATTTCCTGAGTAAATGAAAAAAGTCCCATTAATTGTGAACGTTTTAGTTAGTAATCAGCTTAAAGATGATTCAAGGACTCTGTAACAGGGGTTATTCTGTGTGAAGAGTACCGGTCACTGCCGATTTCAACATCGGAACTCGCGGCATTGTTCTCCCGTGAGAAATATTTCCTATAAAATCCAAATGCAAAGTTAATGAAAATTTCAAAAACTGACAACTGTCAGGTTCATTCTTTTGGATTCTTTTTATTATTTGAGGTTTCGGAAAACTTTTAATGCTTCTTTCGACCGCTTTTTTACATGATTTTATTAAATTTGCATCATGGATACTTCCGGAAAAAGAAACTATATTCTGCTGCCTCCGACTCTCGGCAACAAACTCGGCACATTGCTCATATCTTTTTTTGTGCTTTTGATTGCCGTCGCGCTGCTTCAGCCTGTTGTCTCATCGTTATGCACGGACCAGCGTGATGCTTTTCTCATTTCATCTTCGCTGCAATGTCTGTTGGCTTTCATCGCTCCTTCTTTGCTGACAGCCTATCTCTGTTCTCCATCTGTCAGTGAATATGTCGGTGCGACTTCGGATGTGGCACCGCGTCAGTTCGCAGGTGTCATTGTTCTGATGATTATCATGCTTCCCGCTCTCAACATGATTGTCGGTTGGAATGCAGATCTGCAACTGCCGGAGTTCATGTCGGGTCTTGAACAAACGTTCCGTACTTGGGAAGAGAATGCGGCGCGGACCACTGAAATGATTCTCGGCGACACTTCTCTCTTCGGCCTGATTTCCGGTATCCTTATTGTCGGATGCCTGACGGGTTTGGCCGAGGAGATGTTTTTCCGAGCCGGTTTGCAGAAGGCTCTGACTTCCAGCGGTGTGAACCATCATCTCGCAATCTGGACGGCAGCCTTTATTTTCAGCGCGGTTCATTTCCAGTTTTTCGGTTTTGTCCCGCGTCTGCTGTTGGGTGGCCTTTTCGGTTATCTTTATTGTTACACCGGTTCGATATGGATTGCGGCGACTGCCCATGCCCTTAACAATTCTCTTGTGGTCTTGTCGGCATGGCTTACGGCACGGGGCGCGGTCAATGTGCGGTTCGATGAGATTGGCACCGGGGGTGAATACGGATGGTTGTTCGCGCTTGTGAGTGCGGTTCTGACAACCGGTTTTATAATTTATCTTTGGAAAATATTCTTCAGAAGACCGCAGCAAACCGGTGCTTCTGCGAAAGCTTGATGATATGGCAAAAAGTGTTAAGGGACCGGGAGTCCGCGATATAATAGCAGACATCAGACATGGTGAAGCAGCACCGACCTATGTGCTGATGGGGGAGGAGGCATACTACATTGACCTTATAGTTGAAAATCTTGAGAAGTATGTCGTGAATGAGGCAGATCGGGATTTCAATTACAATGTTTTCTACGGCAACGACGCGGATATTGACTATGTGGTCGCTACTGCCCAGCAGTTTCCGGTGATGGCCGACAGAAAACTTGTCATATTGAAGGAAGCCCAGAGCATGAATCAGGCCAAGACCCAGCTGGAAAGGTTCGGTTCATATCTCGCACGGCCGAATCAGACCACTGTGTTTGTCATTGTCTACAAGGGTGAGCCATTCGGTGCATCTTCCAAACTGATCAAAGGTGCCAAGGAGGGTGGGGCGGTAATTTTCCGCAGCGATGTTCCGCGAGACTACGAGTTGGAGAGCCATGTGCGCGATTATTGCCAGTCAAAGAAAATGAGCATCGAGGACAAGGCCATGAAGCTCCTGTGTGAATACATCGGTCCTCCGCTCAGCAAACTGTTCGGTGAGCTCAACAAACTCATTTCCATCAAGGGTGGCAAGGGCAAGATCACGAGCGAGGATGTAGAGAAAAACATCGGCATATCTAAAGATTTCAACAACTTCGAGCTTATAAACGCGCTTTCGACGAAAGACTACCCGAAAGCGATGAAGATAGTGAAGTATTTTGAAAGCAACCCGAAGTCAAACCCGACGGTGATGACTACAAGCGTGATATTCAATTACTTTGCCAATCTTGTTATCGCACATTATCTTCCTGACAAGTCTGACAAGTCGTTGATGGAAACATTCGGCTTCAAGGCACAGATCCAGTTGAGAAGTCTCAAGGATGGTCTGCGCAATTATTCTGCCATGCAGGCAGTCAATGCCATTCACTATCTGCGCGAGTTCGACACAAAATCGAAAGGTATCGGCTCATACGTGAATGAATACGCTCTGCTACGTGAACTTATTTTCAAACTCTTTACATGACATAGGCATTACACTCTCTGAATCGCCGTCTTCTATAAATCTAACTCTTATGGTAATTTATTTTTCCGGTACAGGCAATTCCCGGTATGTGGCTGAATCTCTTGGTCATCTGTTAGGGGAGTCAACATATTTCATGCCTCAGGTTCCGGCATCGTCGCTTTCGCTTTCGGGCGAGAACGTTATATTTGTTTTTCCGGTCTATTCGTGGGGTGTCCCGCCGTTGGTTCTGGACTACATCGGAAACCTTTCGGACGCTTTTGTCAATGAAGTGCGTGAAAGGAATATACCGGTCTCAATGGTATGCACTTGTGGAGACGAGGTTGCAGAGACTCCCGAGATGTTCTGCGGAGCTTGGAGTAAAAGGGGAGTGGAGGTCAAGGGTTTATGGAGCGTGATTATGCCCAACAATTACGTCCTGCTTCCCGGTTTCAGCGTGGATCGGCCGGAAGTGGAGAGGGAGAAACTTGAATGCGCTCCCGGCAGAGTCAGGGAAATTGCCATGGCGATTCAAAACCGGGACTGGAAGAGGGATGTAGTGCGCGGCTCATGGCCACGCTTGAAGACCCGGTTGATATATCCGCTGTTTGTAAAATGGGGAATCAATCCCCGCAAATGGAAAGTATCGGAAGAATGTGTGAGATGCGGCCGTTGTGTCAAGGCATGTCCGGTTGGTAATATGGCCATGAAGGCCGGCACACCATCATGGGACAATCACTGCGTTTCCTGCACCGCATGTTACCACAGCTGTCCGGCAAAAGCAATCTCCTACAGCTCCTTCACCAACTCCAAAGGCCAATACACCTGCCACCTCTCCCCAATAAAGCCCGAAAAACGTATATAAAGTGAGCGTAGGAAAAAATTATGTCTGTGCGTAGTGACTTAATGTTTGTTGCCTCGTATCCTGCGTAAAGAGCTGTTTGGGCAATACTATTGCAAACGTTATGAACTGGATAATTCTTATATTCGCAGGACTGATGGAGGTGGCCTTCACCTTCTGTTTGGGAAAAACCAAGACGGCAGTTGGAGCCGTTCAGTACTGGTGGTGGGCAGGCTTTCTTGCTTCGCTTGCCTTGAGTATGTATCTTATGGCTCGTGCTGCGCGAACAATACCGATAGGAACTGTTTATCCGGTATGGACGGGCATTGGTGCGGTCGGTGCGGTTATAATCGGCATACTTTTCTTTAATGAACCCGCAACGTTCTTGCGCTTGTTTTTTATTACGACCCTCATTCTCTCAATAATCGGTCTTAAGATATTTTGATATGGAAAGTAAGATGCGTAGATTCAAACAACAGCTTGCCGTGGGCGATGCTGTGAAAATATTGAACAGTTGCACAAACGGGATTCTGTCGCTTGTTGACACGGATGGTGCGCCATATGGTGTGCCCATAAGTTATGTTTACGATGGGGGCAACCACATATATCTGCACAGCGCGGCCTGCGGTCGCAAGATTGACTGTATTAAAGCTGATTCCCGCTGCTCATTCTGTGTGGTGTCGCAGGACAACATTGTTCCGGAGGAGTTCACGACCTATTTCCGTAGCGTTATTGTGGCAGGGAGAATCAAGATTCTGACTGACGCTGAAGAAATCCTCCATGGCCTCATAATGCTGAGTGACAAATATTGTCCGGGCATAGATCCAACAAAAGAGATTGATAAGTTTAGAAATACGGTTAAAGTCTTGCGCATAGACATCGACAGCATAACCGGAAAAGAGTCAATAGAACTTGTGCGGCAAAGATAGCCCCAGGTTATTGACACAGCCTCATAATTTCTTCAATCGCCGTCTGCCTCCTTAGTTATTGGAAGACCGTCTTTTTCCCATGCCAGAAAACCACCGGCCATATCTACCACCGTATAACCTTGCTCAGCGAGATAGCCCGCTGCATCGCTACTGCGCCGCCCACTTCTGCAATATACGTATATTGTTCTCGTCTTGTCGAGATGCGCGGCTTCTTGTTTGAATGAGTCCGTATCGAGCCAGTTTATAAGATGTGCGCCGGCAAGATGTCCGTCCGCAAATTCTTCGGGCTTACGTACATCAAGAAGATATGCATTGGACTCTGCTGTCAACTGGATTTGAAACTCTTCAGGCGATACCACATCCACATTCGGGTTGGCAGCCCGTGCGCTGCATGCTGTCATAAACAGTGATGTTATCAGTGAAAATATTTTGGTAAATTTCATGTCCTATGTTTTTATAGGCTAAGGGGCATTAATCATCCCAGTCGGCGTAACGCCGACTAAGAGGACCGATATTTTCTTTGGATTATTTCTTTATGGTATCGGAATTCTGGTTGTAGGCTTTTGCTACGCATTTCCACTCTCCATTTAGTTTGAGGAGGAGCAGGAAGTCGGTGAAGTCTACGCGTCCTCCCCAACCTTCTTCAAGCACACGCACCACGGCCACGGTTTCCTCTACGGCGAGGACATCTATACGCGCCTTGAAATTGTCACCGGCTACGACGGTATCGACATTGTGGTAGAACTGTTCGATTGAACCATGCTCCAGCACACCGTCCAGTATACCGAAAAGCACTGCATCGTCAGTGAAAAGTTGCTTTGCATAGGTGCTGTTGCCCTCTGCAACACTCTTGACGAAATTTTCAGCGGCCTTGGCCACTGCCTCGTATTCCTTGATTTTGTCTCTCATAACTTTTATATATTTGATTTTCTGACTGCAAAGTTATAATGATAATGGACTAAAGTCAAGTACCGAAAAATTTTTCGTGTATGGAAAATTTTTTCGGTATGCTGATTATCAGCAATATTTACTAACTTTGCAATCAAAGTCAACTAAAATTATTTGCAATGGCATACGAAAAGAAAATCCCCGTGGACTTGGATTGCCCGCTTAGGCTGACAATGAGTCTGATAGAGTCGAAATGGAAGTCTTGCATACTTGACGAACTCCGCAGTGGCTCACCGATGCGTCCGAGCGAGATTCATAAATGTCTGCCGGAGGCAGCACCTCGTGTACTCGACATCCAGTTGAAGGAGATGGTGGAGGATGGACTTGTCACCAAGACCATTTACCCGGAGTTGCCTCCACGCTCGGAATATGTAATTACCGATCTGGGCAAATCCTTGCTTCCCATTATCGACTCCATGCTCAAATGGGGTGAAGACCACTTTGACTTTTTTGAAAAGAAATATGGTGGAAAGAAATAAATTCATAAAAATCACCAGCCGCAGTTGTCGCATTTTCACAGACTCGCCTTTCCGGGACCGGGCAGTTCCATTATGTAGTTTTTCAGGAATACACCTTTTCTTTTTACGAGTTGTTCTTTCACAACTTTGTATCCGCGTTTTTCAAAGAATGGCTTTGCAGTTATAGATGCGTGAGTTATGATCGTTAAATCAGAATCTATCATTGATTCAAGTTTAGAACATATTAAGGTTGCCACTCCTTGCCTCAGATAATCATGATGGACATATAGTCTATCCAGATAACCGGAATCATCAATGTCTCCGAATCCAATTATAACATTGTCTTTGACAGCCACAAATGTATAATGTTCGGACAAGGTTTTGTTCCACTTCTCCTTATCAATGAAATCCGGAGCCCACGCATCCACCTGCTCTTGGGTATAATCCTTGATATTGACCTTGTGAACGGTATTTTGGAAAATCATAGTTATCTTTTCCAAGTCGCTCCTCTCGTATCTTCGTATTTCCATTGCGCATTAAAGTTTGAGGTGAAGTATTGGAAAAGGTCTGCCGTCACTATCATGTTCATCGCGATCGACCAAACGAAAACCATGCGTCTGATAAAATCTATAAGCGCGTGAATTCTGCTCGTTAACATCAACAGAATCAGCACCCAATGATTTTGCAAAATCAAGGAGTTTCGATCCTAATCCTTTTCCTATACTTATGGAATCAACAAACAACATCTCAATGTTATGGTCGCACAGTCCTATAAAACCTGCAATAGTCTCTTTATCATAAATAACATAAAGTCTGACCGCCTTAAAATATACAGGAATTAGAGACTCCCTGATATCCATTATGTCTTTTTCTGTCAGAAACGAATGGGTTGTCCTTACCGAACGCTCCCAGATTTCTACGAGCGTCGGGTGATCATTTTCATTACATGGTTCTATTCTTGCCATATACAAAGTTAGCACTTTTTATGGATTTCAGTACCAGTTTTTCTATCTTCCAACCGTCACCATTATATAAAATGGATAGGTTGAGGCCGCCTTCATCTGGTGGTTTGCACCGTTCATAATGAACGTTACGCCTGAAGCAATCTGGCAGAACTTGCCGATAATGAGTTTATCACCGATAAATTCATAATGATGCAGCACATGACTCTCGAAATCAACATCACTGAAATATGTGAAATCTCCAACAATTATATTAGGATTTGTAATTGTAGGCTTAACCAAAATCAGCGTGTTGCAGTTCTTGATTGGGTATATAGTATCTGGAGTAGGATTCATAGCATGTAATTACGTTTTATCTCATCAATGGATTTGCCGCCGATGCCGAAATTATCATCGGTGAGTTCAAGATGATAAATTCTTGTTTTCTCACCCCATGGATGATGGCAATAGCCGATAAAACTGAAACCAAATCGTTCATAGAATCCAATATGATCTGTACATAAATACAAGTTTTTGAAGCCCAGCAATCTTGCATCGTCAGCTACATGCTTGATAAGAAATTTGCCACAACCATTGTCACGACAATCTTCTTCTACATACAATGCAGCTAACCATGGAAATAGATCCATGCGGGAATTGAAATCATTTGTCACCAATCCGGCACAACCTATTATCCTGTCGCCATCAACCAAAAGGTACCATTGCGGAAGCGGAACAGCAGCATCTATACAATGACGCATACAATCATCATACATCGCCATAGAGTCTTCTGTCGCCCACTTCTCTTGAAAATAAGAAATCGCCCGTTCAAGGTATTCCGGATTCTTTCTCAGAGATAATATTTCCATATCAATCAGTTTTATTATTTCAGTTTTCTCAGACACGGATGGAATATTGCGGTACAGTTCGTTGAAGCGCACCGGTTCGTTCTGGGAAATCTTCACGAGAACGACCAACGCCCATTTTGTTTCCGAGCCATTCAAGCATCGGAGCGGCTTTGCAATATTATAGTCCAATTTTTTTTGCCATATCGTGTTTGCAGAATTGATTGAAAATGAGTAAAACAAACTTTTCGGTAAGGGCCAAACCTTTCGGTAAGTTGTTGTTCAGGCTCTGATTCTCACCTAATTTTGTACTACAAATTTCATAAATTCGCGAGTGAGCCGAGAGCGTAAGTCGGCAAAGCCGGTGCGCGGTGCGAAGCACTCGGACTCACCGCAAAGTTAATAAAAATCACCGATACAACCGCATATTCTACTCAATCATTCGGTGGTTGCCAGAAATATTCATCATATGTCGTGGGATTGGTGATGAAGGTACCACTCTTTTCTCCAGTTGGAACCAATGTCACCCATTGCCCTTGTGGAATTGGATTATATTCTTGATTAGGTTTCAAATCCGTTTTCCACATATCCCATCATGTGGAACAGCCAAACAAGTCCTTATTACTAAAAATCCTCGGCAATATCCGAGGATTAACATCATATCTGGCTGTTGTGATATGATTTAGAGGTAGTCTTCGCGTTGGGGTGTGAACACGTCAACAACCTCTCCACCCTCGATTACCTCAAAAGAGTGAGGAGTATTACCGGGAATCGCGTATGTATCTCCGGGGTGCATTATCACGTCGATTTTCTCATCGCCATCCACTATCAGACGGTATTCGCCAGAGATAACATAGCCGCACTGTTCGTGGGGATGGGTGTGAAGTGTGGCAAAATTGCCCTTTACATAGTTCATTTTTGTCACCATTGACTTCTCTCCGACAGCAAGGGAATCAAGATTTACTCCCTTGAATGTCTTTTTGAGCGCGTCCTCGCTCCGTACAAACACTTTGGTCTTCATATATTTAATTATATTTAGAGTGATAATTCCATCTGTATATCACCACGGGCGTATGCCGGATGATATTCAGGTAATTCCTTGAAACCGAGTTTACGATACAGGGCTATCGCAGGTTTGAGGCGGGTATTGCTTTCAAGAAACAGCATTTCACCACCCAACTCACGCGCTTTGTTGATTACAGCGTCACAAAGTCTGCGACCTATCCCTTTTCGTTGGATAGAATTGTTGACCGCGAGCTTTGCCAACTCAAAATCGTAGGCAGATTCTTCCGGCATGGGGCACAGGGCACATACACCAACGGGGAAGCCGTTGTATAGCGCCACGAATATATGACCACCTTTTTCGAGGATATGTTTGTCCGGATTTTCCAGAACCTCAATATCGTGCGGTTCCAACTCCCAATACAATTCTATCCATTTGCGGTTGAGTTCGTAGAACGCCTTTTTGTATTGTGGTTGATACTCGACAATCTCAACCTCTGAATGTTCGCGTTGCTCCTTTATCTCCCTTACCCTTTCAAGTATGGATTTGCGCCCGAGGGCTTTCTCCCAATCGGCGATTGCAGCCCACAAATCATTGTCACACTCTGATGAAATCTGCTCCACGGCACGCTCAACATCGCGGAGTTGCGCTATTAGATCTTGTGATAGGCTTTTGCCGTATTCCGTAAGCGTTATAAGTGTGCATCTGCGGTCGGCTTTATCATCAACTTCTGTGATAAGCTCTGCTTTCATCATCTCCTTGACTATGGTACTTACAGAGGGGTGCGACTGACCTATCTCTCTTGCAATGGAAGTGACGCTTTTGGGTTGTTCGTCTGTAAGCGAATAAAAGACAGGAAACCATTTAGGCTTTATGTCAACGCCATAAAGCCCATAAATGCTTGCGGCATCGCGTGTCAGCGTTTCGGTCAAGACCCTTAACCTGCTGCCGATAGCCATTTTGCCTGTACGTTCAAAGAAGTCCATTTCTATATATTCGTATTTAATTGCGTAATTGATTACGCAAAATTACAAAGAATTATCTTCACTTCCAAGAGTCGATAGGCAATCTCCTCAAAAATTAGTAAATTTGCTGTCTCAATCAGATAAGTACGCAAATGACTAAAGCAGATATAGTAAACGAGATAGCGAATATTTTACTTTTAGCTGGAGCCAGTCGGTACCGATACTTCCTTCTTCGGAGGAATCGGAATTATTGAAGCCTAACCCTTGGCCGTCATCCATGATTTCAAAGTTCCATATAATTGGTGCATCAAATCCAGCGGGTTGGCATCGAACCTCCACTATATCATATCTTATTGAATAAGTCCCGTCAACAGTTATCGGCTGAATAAAGGCTTGATAAAAATCTGACGTACATTGGCACCTCCCGTTTTTGTCAAACTTGATTGTGACGTTTGTCGCCAATCCTCCACCTTTCCCCAATCCGATGTAAGTTCTTCCTCCGATTGGATTTGCCGGTTGATAATCTACTTTCGCGCCACGGACAAAGGAATAGGTCGTGCCATTAGGCAGATATTCCCACGAAGATTCGGTGAATGTCAGGTGTGCCGTGTCGCCGTCAAAGGTTATACGTCCTCTTATTGGCTGACCCGCTGCGTCTGTCGCGGTGAATGTCAATGTTCCATCCGATACTTTAGCTATACCGCCGTCAATATCTGTCAGCCTGAACAGACTGATGTTTAGTCGTGGTCCCGAATTGGTTCGATTGTCTATTGTAAGGGTGGAGCCGTCGTTGAGATCGGTGTATGTCTCAATTTCATAGGCGTTATCATACTGATAGACTGCATACTTGATTCCGGATTTACATGCAGTTGCAAGCATTGTCAGGATAACGATGCCGGTGCACATCGCCCTTGATGCAAATGATAGGTTGTTTAGTCGCTTCATTCCTTTATAACAATCGCAGGGTTAATTTCTTTGAGCTGTTTCATAAATCCGTCGCGGTCTTTGGGTGAGAGCTCCAGTGGCATTGCGCTTTTCATTACAGAGCGGTTGGTGAATTTAACCGACACCCTGCGGCATGACATTCTACAAATAGTCTTACCATAGATTATTCTTTTTTAGAGGCTCGTTGGCGATGTTTCAAAGAGAGGTCTTGTAATGTACGTCCAAGAGCATCCTCTTTGGCAATCAACAGCAAATCATCATCGAGTTGGAGTGCATAAAGCACACGGGCATAAATGCCTATTGAAACCGTCGGCGAACCTTTTTCAATTCTCGCAATAGTCAATGGCGAGCAAGTAGCACGTTCAGCCACTTGCGCTATCGACAGGTTGCGACGAAGCCGGGCGAGCTTGATTTGCTCACCCATCAATTCCATTTTCTGTTCCAGTTTCCGGGGCAACTTAGTCCCCATAGTATTCTTTGCCATTACCAACAATTCATTTAATGATGCAAAGATAATAAAAATATTTATTATATGATGTATTGAGGGGAAATGCTTGCGAAAATTTCTCCATCTTAATCTCAATATACAAGTTAATAAAATTACTATATTGTCAATTACAATCGCCATTATTTTGTACAAAACAGCGATTATAATTGATGAAACATGATTTAAATATACGGTTTATGATTTTCAAGAGCGAAATAATTTGGATATATTGACATAAAATACGACTTTAATGGAACTTTTCGACCAAGATTGCAACTAACTTTGTAAAGACATAATATCGTATGACAGATCAAACGGAATATAATCGCAAATTCACAGATATGGTGAAACGACACGAAAAGACTATTTTCAGTGTCTGTTTCTTCTATGCCAACTCCGATATTGCATTTGAGGATCTGAGGCAGGAAGTCTTGATTTCGTTATTCAAAAGTTACAGGAGTTTCAAAGGACAATCGACTGAATCAACATGGATGTATAGAGTTTGCCTCAACACCTGTCTTTTGTCTTTGCGGAAGTCTATCAGTAAAATTCATACAGTTTCATTGGATGAATTACCTTGTGTGAATTTTGAGGCTGAAACAAACGATGATTTCCTGCAAAAACTTCAATGGCTATATTCCGCAATCTCACAACTAAATCCAATGGACAAAGCAATTATTTTGATGTGGCTTGACGAACTGAGTTATGAGGAAATAGCTGGAAATATAGGGATTCCACGCAATACAGTGGCCTCCCGTCTATCCCGAATAAAAGTAAAACTTTCATCCCAAAAACAGATATGATATGGAACTTGAAGATTTGAAAACTACATGGAAGTCCATTGAAAAAGACATCGAGAATATTTCAAAGAATGATGCAGAGGAAATCCTGACCAATCATAAACGCGATGTAAAGACCACTCTTACAAATCGTTTCCGTTGGGGGATTATCATCTTAATTGTAGCTATAATCCTTCTCGGCACATCCCGATTATGGGCAGTCGTAAAAATGCCTGTGTGGTGGATTGGAGCCTTTTGCATCCTCTTTGTATCAGGTATAGTCATTATGGCATTCCTTATACAAAAAATTGCCAAGATAAATCTTGGTGAGGATACACAACTACAAGTGATGAAACAAATCCTGTCAATCAAAAAAATCTATCGAAATTCAGAACTATATGGTTGTGGCGTTATATTGGCGTTGATGATAGCAGGCATCCTTTGCTCGCCTATACCATACCGACCAATTGAAATTCTCTTTATTTCAATTGCCACAGTCATCTGTTATTCCTTGGAATTTATAACATACAGGTCGAATATCAAGAAATTAAATAAAATACAGAACTGGCTGAAAGAGCCGTAAATTTCAATATCATGAAGGTCACAAAACTATTTTTTGCAATTATGACAGTCTGTACGATAGGCATACTCGTCATAGGCTGTGGCAATAAAAATGAATTGCCACAGGAGGAAACCGTCAACCAAACTCTTAATGTGGCTATCTATGCAGCCACGGAAACAGAAGGGCAAATCACACCCCTTGAACCTGCTCTTTTACAGGAGTGCGTATCGTTGGATAAAATCATCCATTATGACAAAGACGGAGATTATATTACCGTCCCATTCCAGCTTAAAGACAGTGTCGGATATGCAAAAATTACAGAAGCTAATATTGGAAAACGTATCGTGATAACTGTCGATGGCGAAGTAGTGGCTACTCCAATGGTACAAATGCGTATCGGAAATGGAGCATGTTCAGTCTTGCTTTCAAAAGAACAAGCCCAAAACCTGTTCCCAAAAGAAAAGATAGAGAAACTTCTTCCATAAAGCGAATATATCCTGAAATACGACTAACGGGTCATGCTTAGAAATTTGCATGACCCGTTTTATTGAATATACTTCTTACGGAATCCAGTAATATGGCTTCTTTTTTCGGTGTTCAGTTACCCATTTTTCAAACTCCGGCATTGTTGTTATGCCATCGGCGATTACGGCCTCATAGTATTCCACACCATGATAGTCTTTGCCCTCGGGTGTTTCAAATTTCAGTCGGAGAATCAGGTCTTTTTGCTCCTGAGTCATTACCTCCACAATTCTTTCTGCCATTCTCTCGAAATAACCATCGTATTCAGTTCCTTCTTCAATGTGGATAATGTCAAACTGCCATATTTCCCCATCATCCGCCTTGTAGAACACATGCCACGCAATGCAGTGTTCATCAGTGTGCAGACCATTGATGCACCTGATCTCTGTTACTTTCGGGTTGGTTGCAATCTTAGCCGCGATTGCAAAACTGCTGTCTGTTGTGATACCGGAAGAATAGACATGAAGGTCTATGTCGCGATGAGACGCGAGTAATCCCATCCTCAGAGAACCGATGAGATTTACCCGGCATCCTGCTTTTTCCCAGATGTCAGCGATGCCGGATTCCTCCAGTATCTCACGGGCTTTCTTTTGATTGGCGAGAGCCAGATCATTGATTCGAATATGATTCATCGTTGTTGCGATTTGATAAATCTGCAAAGATAGCACTTTTTTAGGGATTTGCCAACAAGGTCTGCCAATATCAAGACCGCATTGCCAAAATCATCAGCGACAACATCAAGATGATAGCCGAGAGAAAGAGAGCATAAGTTTAACCTGACCTCCACCGCACCGGGGGAGGTCACAATCAAAACATTATATGTGCAATTCTGAATATGACTTCGTAATTCCCAAGTTGGGACAAGAACTATACTCTAAAGCCTACAATCCCTATCGCCCATATTCAAAGAAATTCCAATGGATATACGAATATCGTCATACCGATGGCGAATTATTCTCTGCAACAGCATCCACTCTTGAGCTTTGTCGCCAATGGCGCGATGAATGGCTTGCAGAAAGGAGCAATAATAGCCAATAGTCGTAATATCGCCAAGCGGAGCAACCCTGTGAAGAGTTGCTCCGCTGATTTATGCTCAAAATTCCAAAAATTTCGGCCGCCACAGGCGGCGATTGGGCCTAATCTGATGTTATGAAATCATAAAGGATGTCCTATTTTCCTGAAGGCCTCATTCATCTAATGGTTGTGATAAACCATAGGCAGAGTGAACCGGATACCATCGCCATCGCAATGTTAATCCCTATAAGCAGCCATACGCTGCAATTATTTTTTCTGTTTGGATAGCAACGGTAGTAGGCTCTCTCCCGCGCAGGAGTAAAACGGGATTTTCCCATCGTGGCTCACCGTAAAGGTAAGCCAATACGGTTATCACAAGCCACGCAATCTGCATCTTGTCGTTTGGCATAATCAGACAGAGACACAACATCGGCCACATGATGAATACGGCAATAGCAGCATCAAGGGGCGAGAACTGCCATTGGGGCATCTCGTTGTGCAGCCGGTCTTGACCTATCATGTAATGCAGGTGGTCGATTATGTTGAATCTATATTTTCTTCTACGTTGACTCATGATCTAAATCTAAAAATCCATGCCGGTGTCCCAATAGACTGAGTCCACGGGATACAAGGCTCCGGCACGCTGTTCATACCAATAGGTCAGACGCTGCTCTTCTCCATACTCGTCTTTGTGTCCGAGATTCCAGGTGCACTCCACAAACACCCGTTTGCCGTCCGCTATTTCTTCAAAAGTGGCGATGTTGAACAGTCCCACGCCAAACTCATCCGCCAAATCCACGGCTGTCACATATTTCACGCAAATTGGCTTGCCATAGCGTAGGCTGTTCTCACTACCACTTAATGCTTTATACAATCTATCCGTTTTTCGTCCATTCAGATGATTCAGCAGCGATTTGATATCACGTTGAGGGCTTACGCTTTTTTGGGGCGGTTGCAGATGGCGAATCGTGGGATAACCCCAGATGCCGTTACGGAGAGTCACGATGCAGGAGTCGCCCGGTTGCAGATTTTTATATTCATCGTAATCCGCGTCATACCTATACCATTCTCCGTTATCCGTGAAACGCAGGTTTACGTAATTGTGCGCCGCTTGCCTATATCGCTGTTCGGCTTTCAGTCCATAGACCACCGCCTTGCGCTCGTATGGTGCTGAGCGTGGAATCAAAAAGTTTGTTCCAAGCCATACTAATATCGAAAGATAAAACAAACAGATACCCGCAAGCCAACCTATAATGGCATTTAACAGGAGCGATGGCCAATCCCTGACACCAATTATCCATGAACGGATCGGCAGCAGCACGACAGGCAATGCCATGACAAGAATCGTGACAAAATTGAGAATATCGCCATTAACTCCCCGTAAAATGGTGCATCCCATCAAAGCGTCAGCCGACAGGTACACTGCGGCACACACCACAGCAAAGAACAGGTTTTCCCCAGACTCTTCACCCGTTCACGCCATTTGCTCTGTCCGGCCTTCTTGCTGCGCGAACCTTTCTTGTTTTTGTCATGCACCGCCTTTGCCATAAGAACATTTCAAAATTATTACTGTCCGCGAAACCATAAGAATACTATCCAAACCTCTCAAAGGTAGAAATTTGACTGTAAACATGTAAGCACTGATTACCAATTAATGCGTTCTATAACGACTCCATCAGATGTTGCCCAAAAAGCAGAATCTAATATATCTAATCCCAATTTATTACAATACTTAGATATAATACACTCATTAATTCGATCTTTGATTAATCTATTGGTATAATATTCTGGATTCTCGAACCACAGAGGTTTGCCACAACTATAAAATACCCATTTATTATCCTTTAAAGCATAAACAGTCCGTAGCATTTCTCCCGAAGATATACAACTTAATGAATTTACTGGGAACTTATTTCGATTAGAGGAAATTCTAAAGTTTAATATATTTATCTTTAATTGTTTTGAAATAATATGAGTCATAGATTCCATGCCATCTGCATAATTGGATAGCATCATACATCCCCCAGTTTTAATTGGGAAAAGAATAATTTTTTCAAAATGGCTCCCCCCTGTAAGTTGTTCAATTTTATACATCTCACAAAATGATTGATTTTGAAGGACGGAATGAGTACTTTTATTCCATATTTTAAATATGGAAGGTAGTAAATTACCCCAGGCACACTCTAAATACGAGAATGATAAATAATGAAATTCTTTTATAATCATAAATCTATTTATTGCCCTCGCCGTCGCCACGGCTCTCCAAAACCTTGCCGTACACGTCCGGCAACATCTCCCACACAAGGCCGCCCCGGCTGTCGTAGGCCTGGAACGGCGTGCCACAATCTTTCGCGTCCATGCTGACGAAAGCAAGGGCGGAGAGCATGATTGTAAGTATCAGTCTTATCATTTGCATGGGCTACTATTATCCATTTTACAAAATTAGCGATTTTGTGGGAGATAACCGGCTGACTTAGCTATGTTATAAAGCATAAAGTGGTGGCGGTCTTGCTATTGCCGAAGCTCGCGGTTATCGGAACACCGACATCAATCAAGTAAACTGATGATATTCATAATCCTAATTCAAAAACAATATTCTTACCTATATCGGGTTTGCATATAATTCCTTGTTTATATTTTTCATATACATTAGGAGTATAACTTAAATGACGTACTAATTTTTTTGACTTATTTGGCACAAAAACAGAATATCCTCCTCTTAACATTAATTTTCTCACATTGCGCTCTATCTTCTTCCATATTTCAATTATTAAAGGATTGGTAGATGTTTTGAGAGTATATAACCAAGATTCAGATAACTCACCGTCTAAAAAAGCCCCAACTTGAAAATAAAGAGAATTAGGATATGTATCGAATAATTCATTTTTCCCCACACTGTCAAACTTAATAATTTCCGATGATAATAAAATTGTATATTTACCCTTATCAATATCCTCATGGCTAAATAAATTAGGAGATACTATGCTAAACCTGCCTTCATTCTCAATGAGAACATACATCAGGACATCAAATTGCACATGAAAATTAACGCATATTTGAAATGCCTCATGCGGAAGAATAAATAATTGATAATTTATGGGGGATGCTGAATTATTTATCATAAGGAATATATCTAACGTCATCAAATATAGGCCGCCTCTCCCAGACGACCCCGCCCCGGCTGTCGTAGGCCTGTGTCGGCGTTACATAATCATTCGCGTCCATGCTGACGAAAGCAAGGGCGGAGAGCATGATTGTAAGTATCAGTCTTATCATTTGCATGGGCTACTATTATCCATTTTACAAAATTAGCGATTTTGCGGGAGATAACCGGCTGACGAAGCTATGTTGTTTAGCATAAAATAGTGACTGATTGGATAAAATGTGTTATTTTTGCATTACAAACCGCAAACCAATATCTGCAATGGGCATAACCGACATATATGAGGCATTGAACCGCAAGGCTGAGGAATTTTTCGAGTGGTTGCAGGCTCACCCGCAGTTCGCTATGCCCTTTGTGGCTGCTCTGCTTGGATTATGGTTGATTGGGCTGTTGCTCCGGTGGAAATGGGCGTGCCACTGGCAGTTTGGCGGCAAACTATGGATATTCGACGACTGCAAGCCCGAAACTCGCCGTCGCATACAGATTATTTTGGTCAGCGTTGCTCTTATGGCCAGCCTTATGTTGTATTATTTATGGAGATAGCGACATGAAAAGTGCCACCGACCGATTCAAGCCTTGTTTCACTGACTACATCTGGTATGTAGCGGAAACTTGGAGCGCGAGGGAACATACCAATCTTAATGGCGGATCACCTTTATATGAGAATCGACAAAAAAAGATTCGATGACCATTTAGGACGATTGAGGCGTGTTATAAACTCATTTGCTTACCTCTTGCTCCTTTTTATAATTTTTATAGCGAGCATTTAAAACATCTCGCCATTCTTGGCTTGGACAAGAATTTATTAAATGAAGATATGTATCTCCATCAACAATACGAATAACCGATTCTACCAGTTTTAATAAACTCCACTGCAAATCATAAAAAGAGCTTTCAGGAAAGATTTGCACCAAGGCTTGCGCTTCATCGAGAGATAAGGGGAACTGAATTTGCTCCAACAATTCATCATAAGACCGTATTACTTCAATAATATCTTCTGTATCATTGATACTCTCATTAGGCATTTGCCCTAAATCTTTCAACTGTGAAATTTCGGTTCTCATATCATTATGTTTTGCGTTGCTCCGGGTATGTAGATTGGAAAATCAGTCTTTATATGGAATCAGTAAGTTAATGATTGATACCATGCAACAAAATCCAATGCCACATTCTTCAAATCTTCTTCATCTTCATTCTGAGGAATAAAGTCAGCATATTTCTGTATGATTGGAAAAAGAGGCAATAGACTTTCTTTGGGAAATTGTGTCAATAGTTTGCTGATAATATTGCATCTCCAGATTATATCGTTGTCAGGATTAGTCAATATGGACTCAATATTCGGTAAAAGCACCTTATAAAATCCGGGTAAGACCTGAATAATCTCAGAGGCAACAGGCCAATTCATATCAGCAATCCATTCCAATAGAGAGTGCGCAACACCGGACACTTGTTCTGGTGTTGCTGATGACAGACGATTAACCACGTCCAAATCAAATTTGTCTTTAGGCAACAATGCTTGACTGTTCATATTACTTCAGTAGCTCGGCAGCGTTCCGCTTATTCAGTCGGGGTACTGGTTGTTATTTTGATAATAATATAGCACTCCATCACAAGCTTTATTCAGATTGTTCATAATATCTTCTTCTTGGAGATACTTTTTCGTAACAGGGGTATTCCAGTCATAGTCTTTTACTACGTAAAGAATAAATTGATTGGAGTAATATCCTAAATCTATCAGATATTCCTTATATGCTAATTGAAGCATGTCCTCTTTCAGTAATGATCTGTCATGACTGTCCAGATACTCTGACCAGTCATCTAATAATATTGTAAACGGTTTGTGTAGAATCATACAGTTGGGAAATAATATAAGCTATCGACTTTCTCATCCTCAAAATATAGTTCGGCATCTCCAATTCTTAAACAGTTTTCAAATAAAATGTAGTCCTGAAATTTCTCTCTAACTTTATTGATATGCTGTCTAAAAATTGATATATCATCAATAAATTCAATATTGATATTTTGCTTTTCTCTATTCATTTCGTTCTCATCGACCATTATATATTGACACACCTTATTTGCTTTATCAAAAGAAAACTCAATTTTATATTCAAGAGAGTAAGCCACCAAAAGATAATGACGTTTAGTCTCACACGAATCATCTGATATGTTCTTGACAACTTCAATACTTGTCAATTCTTCGGCTATCCAATTTCCTGAAAGCAATTCTGATGTCTTTATCCGATACATAACTTACGATAGTTTAATGTTCAGTGGATAACCTCCCATTAGGCAATTATTCATGCGTTATTAATGCTTTGTCCGCTCTTATTGTCAGCATGGTTGAATCAGCAATCCATGCTGAAAACTCTTCAAAATATGAATATATCATACCTGCGGACAATTTGATGTCATAATAATTATTTTCTACATTATCCTTTGCCAACAGCCATTCATAACCCTCTTGTTCCACAAGAAAGACAAAGTAACCTTGAAAACATTCTCCATGTTGAGAAAGTATGTCAACATAAGCAGAGAACGGATATTGCATATAATGATAGTCGTCACCCCAAATGGCATCGACCAACTTGTCTGTTAAATTGTTTGCCGCCATTTCAACAGATGGAATATGTCGTTCCCCTTTATGTTTTGTTACTTTCGAAATGCGAGCCATTTCGGCTGACAATAAAGCACTTTGTTCAATATCTCCTACCATATCACCTCTTATCCATAAGCACCAACTTATGAATATAGGGTTTTCATCAAGTTGCCATAATTTTGCTTCTATAGCAAACTGGGATTTGTTCCCAAATATATTTCCAAGTTCCTTCACCATAACAATTAATGTTTTACAGCATTCCGCTTATTCAGTCGGTTTGCTGTTTATTAGCTGCTGATTACATTCTTGCTGCCCTTTTAATATGTTCGCCAATATACCAAATATGCGTTTTGAAAATGGGCAATGATTAATATCCCCCGGTAGAGTTAGGGCATAGAAATAATATCGCCCCATAAACCAAGCGTATTGAAAGAAATCTTGTTTAACATCCATTGTATCCGCTACGATAAAAGGAGAATTTAACGCCTCCGCTCCAGTATAAAAATTTATACAGCCTTCTCCATTTATCTTAGTATTATAATCTATTTTCAAATGGGTGTCATACATCTTTCGACTCTTATAATAAAAGAACGCCGAATACTCTTCTATATGAGTGCCAACATCCTTTGTTTCTGCATTATCGAATTGATAGCCTTCATCCAATAGAGCCTTGTTGAACAATTCAATTACTATTCTATTGTTCATTGGCGAATATAGCAGATAGTCATATCCAGTAAATTCCATATTCACTATGCTTTTGATTCCTTTTCATTATTCAACTGTAAATGTCCGGCTACTAAGTGTCGGTTACGGGAAGGTTGAGCCATTTGTTAGAAGCCTTGTTCTTCAGAATACATCATTTCCCCACCATTTCTCAAAAGTTCGTGGACAAACCTTTCGTATGGAATCCTCATCATCGTCATTCCATTCAAACTCAATTTCGTAAGTATATTGGGGTAATGAATAGTTTTCTTCCGTTGCATAGAAGTAATCGTCATCGCCAGTCCGTTCTCCAAGAACAGTTTGAACGGCATAATTCAAGTCCTCTTGCTCCGGATAGTCGTCTCCTTGCAGATCTTCAAGTTCCGAGAAAACATCACACAAAGAATCCGCATTTTCCAATGCGTTGTAAAACACTTTGCGTCCCTGTGCAATAAGCCAATACCGGAAATAATCGAATCCGTCATCGCCGCATCCACCAAGCACGACGTAGGCAACTGCCCACAAATCCTGCTTGTAAGAGATATGGCAGAAATAATTCCACCAATATCTGAATCCGAATAATTCTTCTTCGGAAAGCGGGGTCAGACATTCTTCCAAATTTCGTCCACGGTTAGATTTTTCGATGATTGTCCAGAACTTTTCTTCTGTCATCAATTTGGATGCTTCTTTTTTCATGTTATTTTTTAGGTTTGCTAATGTCCGACGGATAATCGACCGTCAAGGACGGTGGGTTGAATACCGCACTGATTCTTGACCACCGGTTGGGGGGGCACCGATGCGGAGCTTTTCATGGAGAATGCAGCCGCAGTTGTGGATATGAGGTCAATAGTAGCCATGCTAAACGCAAAATTAATAAAAAATATCCTTATGCTACCACTCTCTGTGCAAGTTTTTTAGCCCTGCGTCACAACTTTTTTACAAATAATCAGCCTTTCTCCAAATATCCACCCCTCTGGCGCTGAAAAACGACTGTTTCAATTACACTCCACAGCACACCGGATAGCCTGAATCCCGACAAAAATGATTAAATTTGTGGCATGAAAATAATAATCTGCATATTAATGGCTTTGTCGCTTGCGTCCTGTGGCGGCCACCGTTCGGGAGATGTGCGGGGCATAGATAGTTTCACACCGACCGCAGCAGATACCATCGCCATGCTCCGGCAAATGGGCTATGCGTATGCTGACGCAACGAATCGTACTGACAGCGCTACTCTTGCCTCCATATTGAGCTTGCCAGACATCCGCAGGCGCGGCTTGCCAGAATCCATATATGTGACAGGCCCCGGCACCATAATAAGCGAAGACCGCAACGGGCTTTGCAACATCGCCTCGCCCGATGATATTTTGGAGGGCAGACGTCGCTTTCTGGAAATTGAATGGGCTGTTGACAGCACGGAATACCTCGCAGCCACCGCCAGAGACCTCCTGTGCAATCCCGATGGAGAGCCGTGCCATTTGAGGATAACCTATGAGATACTGCCAGATACGCTTGTGTCTGTTGACACGCTGTGGTATCACGACGGCATAGATTTCTGAACACAAAAAAGGATACAGCCCCCTTACCGAGGGCCATATCCTGATTTTGTTTATCCTGCGAACAGAGCTATGTCTTCCTTCATTCGCCTTTGGTGGAGCTGGAGGGGATTGAACCCTCGTCCAAACGCGGAATCAATAAGCTTTCTACATGCTTAGTCTGTGAATTGGTTTTCGTGCATAGACAGGCTCACGACAGCCAACCTGTGCCTTAGTCCCTAAGTTTCGGAACGCCGTCGGGACTCCGACATTCCTATTTCCGAATTTCTTAGCACCACTTTGTCCAAACGTCTCGGAACCGGGCAATGGAGTGATGTCTCGTTCACCTCACTTTGAGGCGAATAAAGGAACCCTACTGTACTTCAGGTTACGCAGCGAGAGCGTAATTGTTATTTTCGCCAATTATAGGTCGATGCTCTTGCGATTATAGAGTTTGAACACCAAAACTCTGCATGCTTACCTACCGCTTCTACACGCTGTCAAAGCCAGTCAGCCCCGGTAGTTTTCTCTATTCTTAACATCTCTGTGTTGGAATAGTCTGCAAAATTACAAATTATTTGAGTATTTTCCAAGTCTTTGACCGTTTTTTTGCAATTTTTTATCCGAGAATCTCAAAGTAACCTCCCGAATAATCAAATTTCAGAAGCGGTAGCCTATTGAGAGGACTAATTTTATGTTTAGGAGTACAGAGAGTATTATGAGGATAGCACCAGGGGGAGAGGGTGCTGACGAATGTCCGCGTATTGACTGTTCGGAGAATAATTTGTAATTTTGTATTCAATTTCATGGCGGCGCCCTGTACCGGTGTGCTGCTTAATCATCTAAACTGTAATAAATTTGTCAACCAATAGAATTATAATGAACGGGTCAAAAGTAAAGGGGCATATAGCAATGTTCGGTGCCAATCTTACATGGGGTCTGATGGCTCCTATTGTAAAACTTGTGTTAGCTTCGGGTGTCATAGCCCCACTGCTGCTGGTTGATTTCCGTATGGCGGGTGCAGCCTGTCTATTCTGGCTTACATCGTTGTTTCTTCCTCGCGAGCATGTGCCTTGGCGTGACGTGTTGCGCCTTTTCGGAGCCGGAATGCTTGGTGTGTGTTTCAATCAGGGTTGCTTTATTGTCGGGGTTAGTCTGACTTCGCCCGGTGAAGCTTCGCTCGTTACGACCACGATGCCGATGTGGGTGATGTTTCTCGCATGGGTTATTCTCGGCGAACCGATAAGCCTGAAGAAAGCCGGAGGCATAGCCTTGGGCGCGGCCGGAGCTTTGATTCTGATGCTCGGCAGCATCGCGGGCAGTTCCGATGCCTCAAACCCCGCTTTGGGCGACGTGATAGTGCTGTGTGCTCAGCTGAGCTACGCTCTCTATCTTACCCTCTACCGCAATTTCATAAAGAAATATTCTCTCGTCACCATAATGAAATGGATGTTTCTTGCGGCCACGATTGTATCCATACCGGTCAGTTCTCCGGTTATCATATCTACTGATTGGTCCGCAATAACTGTGGCTGAATGGATTGGAGCCGCATCGGTGGTGCTCTTCGCTACATACATAGCATATATATGCATAATGATCGGGCAGAAGAATCTTCGACCCACTGTTGTCGGCATGTACAACTATATACAGCCCGTAGTGGCGACATGTGCCGGCATATGGCTCGGGATTGACAGTTTCACGTTACTCAAAGGCGTGGCTGTAATATTGATATTCACCGGTGTGTGGCTTGTTACTGTAAGCCCTGCGCGTGGAGAAGTATGTGATGAGCACGGTAACCCGGCACGGTTGGCCCGGTAGCCATCATAAACAATAGGGGAGAGCTAATTATACTCCCCCGAGTTTGCCGGTGACTTCTTGCGAATATAGCCGTCCTATGGGAAGTCGCCGCCCGTCGCGGAGAATAACCTCCTTTTTGTTGAAACTGCTGATTTTACTGCGGGCCACAATAAACGAGCGGTGTATCCGCAGAAACTCAGGTTCCGGAAGCTGACTCCCGATATTCTTCAGAATGACACGTGATACGGTACACACTTCATTCTCCCTGAATATCTTGACATAACCTTCCATAGCCTCTATGTAGATTATGTCATCAAGCGGAATACTCACCGTGTTGTATTCCTGCTTGACAAGAATCCGTCGTTGCTCGGCCTGACGATGCGACTGCTCGCCAAGTCGCCGGAGAGCCTTGTTGAATGCCGTGCGGAACCTGTCGAATGCAAAAGGTTTGTGAAGATAATCCACGGCATCAAGCTCAAATCCCTTCATGGCGTAATCAAGATAGGCCGTGGTGAAAATAAAACAGCATTCCTGCGGTATCTGCGATGCTATGGCAAGACCGTTGATGTTCTCCATCTCTATGTCGAGAAACACAATCGCAGGCTTCTCTTCTCGTATTGCCGCAAGTCCTGCGGCCGGGTCAGAGAATACAGTCAGCTCTATGCCTCCGATGCGGTCACAGAACTTACGGATTACTTCGAGAGCCAACGGCTCATCATCTATCGCAATGCAGCGTATGAGGTTTTCCATACTATCCATTTTTCACTATTACATCTTTGCCTGTCTCATCCCCATATAAATTAATTGTGAGATCAACGCAGAACACACCATCAGTCTCACCTGTTTCAAGCGAATGCTTTCCGGGATAAAGCAGTTTCAGCCTTGATCTGCTGTTGGCCACACCAACAGGCATATCCTTGCGGAATTCTTCCTGATGCTTCATCACTGAATTCCGCGTTGTGAAATGCAGGTTGCCATCAGTCAGGGTCAGCCGTATCTCAACCCTGCAGTCACGGCTTGTAGAGACTCCATACTTGAACGCATTCTCTACGAAGGTCAGCATTAGCATCGGCGGGACAACGGCTTCGGGGTTGTCAGTCTTGAATTCCCATACTATATCCGTGTGCTCGTTCAGCCTCAACTTTTGCAGGTCTATATAGTTGCTTATGTACGATACTTCCTCTGCCAGTGTCACATGCTCTTTCTGAAGAGTGACGTATGTGTATCTGAGTATGTCGGTAAATTTGATGAACGCGTTCTCGGCTTTCTCCGACGTCCCGATTACGAGGCTGTAGAGCGAGTTGAGCGTGTTGAAAAGAAAATGCGGGCTTATCTGCGCCTTGAACATGGCCAGTTCCGCCTTATTCCGTTCCTCTTCGGCACGACGGTTGGCAATCAGCTGTTCATACAGTTCCTTCACAAACGATATGGTAAGTGAATATCCGGTCACAATCGAGAACATCAGCCAAAGCGTTATCGATACCCCGAAATTGCGCACCCGTGTCTGGTACTCGCTCAGCGCGGGAGTCACAAAATCCATGTCAGGCAACGGGTAGAATGAGATCAGGCATGTCACGAGCGCGATTGTTCCGGCTATCGCGCCGATCTTCCAATATTGCCTGTTTATCAGAAGTTTCGGTATGTTAAGCCTTGATATTACAAAATAGCAGAGATATAGCCATGCGAACACGGTCACGGAAAAGAGTGGCCACTGGTTTATCCAGTAGCGGGCTGGGCCCAACATGACCAGAACCGGCATCAGGACAATGCAGAAAAACAGGTCGAGTATGAGCGATGTCTTATTCCGTATGGATTTCATATTGCAAAGTTAGCACACCGCGGCACTTGCCGCAAGTTTTATTACCGCTGTTTATTTACACTTTTGTGCCGTTCATGAATATTTGGAAATTATTCCCCTCCTGAAAAGTTGATTTTACATATATTTCGCTAAATTTGCATGAGCAATCCCGATTCCGGCCTTGCATATGAAAAACAGTATCGTCATGACCCGGAGAAATCTTCTTCACATAGTCGCTGCCGCAGCTTTTTCAGTCCTTCTTTCCTCTTGCGGAGAGAAGAAGGAGAGTGCCGCGCCTCAGTCGCTCATGGAGGCTTCGCGTCAGGAGCTGGTTGACGCTCTTGAGGAACGCGACGAGCTTCTCTCGCTTGTCAAGGAGATTTCCGCAGGCATGGAGAAAATCAAGGCCATAGAAGGTATCGTGACACAGGCCGGTTCACGTTCGGGTGAGGATCCGGGTGCCAGGAAACGTATTCTCGCTGAACTCACAGTGGTTGAAAGCAATCTGAAACGGGGACGCGCCCAGCTTGCCGACCTGGAGAAGCGGCTTGATGGTTCAGCCCTGTATACTGATGAACTGAAAGGAACAGTCTCGGCCTTGAAAGGACTTCTTGAAGTGCAGGCTCGCGACACCCGTGGTGTGCGTGCATTGCTTACGGCTGCCGACCGCCAGATTGATTCGCTGAGCAACAGGGTAGTGGTGCTCAGCGCCGCAGTCGATGAGGTTACGGAAAACCTCGACTCGGCCTCGGCTTCGTCGGTGCGCCTCGCCAACGAGCTGAACACGTGCTATTATGTGGTAGCCCGCAAATCAGAACTCAAGAAGCATCATATACTTGAGACTCCGTTTCTCCGTAAGTCAAGGCTGATGAAGGGAGACTTCGACCGTGGATTTTTCATTACCGCCGACAAGCGCAATCTCCGCCATATAGACCTCGGCAAATCGCGTCCCAAGATACACACCAATCATCCCGAAGGTTCCTATGAGCTCTCCGACTCCGACGGTAAGACCGTTCTGACTGTGACCGATGCCGACCGTTTCTGGAGTCTTTCCAACTATCTTGTCATCCAGACTGACTGAGCCGCACGTTCATTGTCACATTCGCACCGTCTGTTTACACATGTTTTGTCATGTCTCAGGCGTGTCTTATATTTGCATCGGGTGAATTTCTACCCTGAACAGCAATGACACGCCGATGAAGCTTCCGTTATTACCATATCATACCATTCTTTCCGCTGCCATGCTATTGCCGGCTATTCCTGTGCTGGCGCAGACCGTGGCAAACGATACGATAATCTCTTCCGCACCATACCGCATTAGTGATAGTGCGGCTACCGACACCGTCGGCGTACTCCGGCCCGGCATATCATCTGATCTTGACGAGGTGGTAGTGGTCGGCTATGCCACCCAGCGTAAGGTTGACCTGACCGGTTCAGTGTCGTCCATAGGCTCTTCCGCTTTCAAGGACCGTCCGCTCACCAACGCCACAAATGCGCTTGCCGGACTCGCGCCTGGTCTCGTGGTGTCGAACACCGGAGGCAACACTCCCGGCTACGAGGCGCAGAGCATACGTGTGCGCGGTGTCGGTACTCTCAATGAGGCCGCTCCGCTTGTGGTCGTTGACGGCATGACCGGAATATCCCTCAGTGACATCAATCCGCAGGATATCGACAATATATCTATTCTGAAAGATGCCGCTTCGTCGGCAATATACGGTTCGCGTGCAGCCAACGGTGTAATACTCGTCACAACCAAGCATGGTGCTGTGTCGGCTCCGCGTCTGACCTACAACGGCAACGTGTCTTTCGAGACGGTGGCAAAGCGGCTCAATCTCGTGACAGATTATGCCGACTTCATGACTCTCCAGAACGCCGGACTGATAGCGAACGGCCAGGCACCACGTTTCTCGCAAGGAAAGATTGACGAGTGGCGTAACGATGCGGGTAAGAATCCCACCATCTATCCAAACACAGACTGGCAGGACCACATATACCGTAACCCGTCGGTTGTCCAGAACCATAATCTATCTGTTACGGGTGGCACAAAAGCTGTGCGCTACAACGTATCGCTCGGATATGTCAACAACCCGGGCATGATCTATTACACGGACTACCAGCGGTTTCAGCTACGCTCCAACATCGATGTCACCATTAAACCATGGTTAAGCGTCGGGGCTGACCTGTTTGGCTATCTCGATGAGAATAACCCGTCGTCGGAAAACGCTGCGGCCGGTGGAGACGTAATTTTCGGTTCAGGTGCGTTCAATACGGTTCCGGGTATGACTCTTTACGACCCTTCGACAGGTCTTTACGGCGGCATACAGAATCCTGAGGAAGAGAACGTCAGCAATTTCAATCCATATCGCCGCCAATGGTTCTATAAGGATGATTTCCCGACCAAGACAAATAGGGTGGTGGCAAAGGTCTACGCACGTCTCCAGCCTATAAAGGGTCTCACAATCCAAGGTTCGTTCGCCTACAATAAATGGTCGCGCCGCGTTGAGCAGCATCTGACCGACCGCGACCTCTACCGCTTTACTTTCGAAGGTCCGGTGCTTATCCGCGAGGGTGTGGTGCGTACGTATATCCGGCGATATAACTACGACGAGATATATCGTGAATCAGAACTGACGGCGAGCTACAAGTTCGATATATCACGACTTGAGACATCTGTCCTGCTTGGTGCGAGTCAGGAATATGACCGATATAACCAGGAGTCGTTCATCAAATATGACCTGATCGACGACTCGCTCACATCAATCGATGCCGGAACCACCAACGGCAACATCACTGGCAGTTACAAGGAATGGGCCATGCGCTCTTTCTTCGGCCGCATCAATCTCAACTGGGACGGCAAATACCTGCTTGAGGCCAATCTCCGTGCCGACGGCTCCTCTAAATTTTCTCCTCGGCACCGGTGGGGATATTTCCCCTCGGTCTCGGCGGGATGGAGATTGTCGGAGGAACGCTTCATGTACGGCACAGCCTCATGGCTCGATAATCTGAAAATCCGCGTCTCTTACGGGTCTCTCGGCAACAATGCCACCACTAACTACTACATGTATCAGTCACTGTTCGCCACTGCGGGATATGTGCTCAACGGCAATATCGCCGGTGGCTTCGCACAGAATGTTCTCTCTAATCCGGACCTTACCTGGGAAAAGACCTACATGGCCAATGTCGGTCTTGATTTCGGTTTCTTCAGCAACCGTCTGAGCGGTTCATTCGAGCTTTATGACAAGCACACCAAAGGAATCCTCATCTCTCTTCCGGCACCCCTGGAACATGGAACATCGACCGTGCCCGACCGCAATGCCGGCGAGGTGCGGAACCGTGGTCTTGAGCTTGACCTGAACTGGAATGACAACATAGGCCGCGTGGCATACAATGTGGGCTTCAATGTCGGCTTTGTCGATAATGTAGTTACCCGTTTCCAAGGTGACGTCTCATCAATCAGCGGTGTCTACAAGACTCAGGAAGGAAAGCCGTACAACCAGCTGTACGTGATAACAGTAGACAGGATAGTACGCGATCAGGCGGACCTGGATTATGTGCAGTCGCTCGTAGACCGCAATCCGGATTATTTCGCCACCTATCAGCGTCCTGAACTGGGAGACTTCCTCTACCGCGACGCGAATGGCGACGGGCGTCTCGATGCCAACGACCGTGTGGAAATAGGTCACGGGGCGTTGCCCCGCCTGTCGTTCGGCGCACGTCTCGGCTTGACATGGAAAGGGTTTGATTTCAGCATGTTCCTGCAGGGAGTTGGCGACTATAAGGTCTATTACAACAATCAGGCTTTCCGCTTTGTCACCGTGATGGGGCAGTCGCTCAACAAGGATATTACCGACAACTCATGGACTCCCGAGAACCCATACGATTCAAAATATCCTATCCTGCGAAACAACGCTGACGGCCGCAATAACATTGCAAGCGATGCTTTTGTGCACAATGCTGCCTATTTGCGCTGCAAAAATATCCAGCTTGGCTATACATTGCCGCAGAAAATCACCCGAAAGTTCTATGTCGAGAACCTCAAGGTCTACGCAAGCATCGACAATCTCTTCACCATAACCCGTTTCCCGGGACTTGATCCGGAGGTTGGTGCTACCGTCGGTTATCCGACTGTCCGCTCATATTCAGTGGGTCTCAACATATCATTCTGATTACGCGACCACATAACCATCCTCTCCAAAAGTCAAATCATCACCGAAATGAAATTACGAAATATATCTGTTCTTTGTTTACCGGTTCTCATGCTCCTCACGGGGTGTGAGAGCCTTGATTATGTCCCCTCTGACCAGATGTCTGACCAGACATTCTGGCAGACGGAGGACCATGCGCGTCAGGCAGCCGTCGGCATGTACTCCGCCATGAAGGCACAGTGGTGCTTCGGTATGGAGTTCACTTTCGACATGTGCAGCGATCTTGCCGACGGCACCTCGCCATGGTCCGACGTGTCGAGAGGGACATCTTTCGCATCCAACAGCACAGGTGTCCAGAATCATTGGCAGAATCTGTATGAACTTGTTCATCGTGCCAATACTGTTATACGCAATGTCAAGTCAATGCCGATTAGCAGTGAGACAATCGACCGCGTTACTGGAGAGGCCAAATTCCTCCGCGCCATGGCATATTTCCGTATGCTCAATTGCTGGGGCGGTGTTCCATATTATGACGAGACATGCGACATCAACGAGCAGTTCGCCAATCTCAACTCCCCGCGCAGCTCAGCCGATGAAATTCGCTCGCATGTTCTCGAAGACCTTACCGAAGCAATAGAATTGCTGCCGGTGGAATGGCAGGCCGAGGATCTCGGGCGTGCCACAAAAGGAGCGGCATATGCTCTTCGTGGAAAGGTCTATCTCTTCAACCGCGAATGGGAGAAAGCGAAAAGTGACTTCGAGGAGATAGTGTATAATCGCAACCACCATTATGGCTATTCGCTTCATCCTGATTATAATGAACTGTTCCGCTTGTACAACGGCAACCATAGTCGGGAGATGATATTCTCGATACAGTCTATCGACGGAAACACTTCCGGTTATGCACTCGACATCGTGTCATATTTCGGAAACAAGTCTACCATGCGTCTCATAGCTTCCAATTGTATTGTGCCGTCAACTACTTTGGTTGACATGTATGAGAACGAGGATGGCTCCGAGTTCAACTGGGACGATGTTTTCCCCGGATTCAATACCGGTGATTCCTCGCTGCGCCGCAAGTATATGTGCGTGGCGATTGATCAGGGGAGCACATATGTGACTTCTACGCTCAGCTGCGATACTGTCGCTGTAGCCAATGCCTACCGTAAACGCGACCCCCGTCTATGCCTGAATGTCATAACACCATATTCGCACTATCTCGGCACTGATGCCGGTTCAAACCCGATGGACAAGCAGTTTGTCCTTGCAGACCCCACACAGGGAGGTGCCCCAATGGAGGCTCAGGCTTTCATCCGCAATTCCGAAGGCTGGAATTCATATTTCTGGCGCAAGTGGATACCTACGGGTAACCTTGACGGATATTGGGGTGAGTATAACCGTACACCCTATGAATTTCCTCTCATCCGTCTCGGAGATGTCCTGCTTATGCTTGCAGAAGCGTATAACGAGACAGGAGAGCTTGCAAAGGCTGTGGCAGAGGTCAACAAGGTACGAGCGCGTGTCGGTATGCCGGGTCTCAACTCCGGAGCATCGTGGCTCGCGGTCGGCAATCATGATGAGATGTCACTGCGGATACGCCGCGAGCGAGCTTTTGAACTTGCGGGAGAGGGGCAACGCTACTGGGATCTCCGTCGCTGGGGACTTCTCAAGGAATCTGTAAAAGATGCCACCGACATTTTCGGCGACCTCATGTATTCCCGTATCTATCAGCCGCGCCATGAACTCTGGCCAATCCCCCTTGTCGAAATGGACCGGAACCTCAATCTCACACAAAACCCCGGCTGGGAGTAAGGTGTTTGTCATGAATTGTCCTTCTTGTTCTTGCTTTTCTTCCACCAGTTGGAGAAGGGTACATAAATGAGTGAAAACGCTAATCCTTGTATGATCAGAGTCCAATCGAATTCCTTGATTCCATGGTCTATGAGATACCACAGGTATAGACACGCGGTAAATATAACGGTCGTTACCACGACTTGAACTGCAAATGTGGCGGCTTTTCTCATCATAATCTAATCGGTTGTCAGTAAAATATCCTCAAATATACCAATTTTTCGTGATGAGAGAAAATTTTACGACATTAATTCGCAAACGACGTTGAAATCTACCTGCAACGTTACAATTTGAGGGTGAAGCCGCCCATGGCGGTAAAGCCGGGCATTTCGTAGCCTTTGTTGATGGTGTAGCGTGTGTCAGTGATGTTGTCAAGGCGTGCGAAGATGTCCACATAACGGCATATTCTCCATGTTATCTTCATGTTGAGCAACGCGTAGTTCTGATGTGCGACATCTTCCGAGACAAACAATCCTCCGACTCCTTTCAGGTCTGCAGCGATTATGAGCTGTTTCCAGAGTGTCAGCTCGCCTCCAACGGAATATTGGTTTTTCGGTGCTCCGGTCAGGTTGTCGAGAGAGGTGTGCAGGTAACTGTATGACGCGAAAAGATTCAGATTGTCGAAGGGATGACTCGAGGCAGTCACCTCGATACCTTTGTTTATGAATCTGCCCGTGTTCTGATTCTTGTTGTCGAGGGTCTGGATAAGGTTGTCACCCTTGCTGTAATAAAGGGTCAGGTCTGCCGATAGATAACGGGAGAACCGCTTGCCGACCGATACCTCATAGTTCATCATCTTTTCCGGTTGCAAGTCGGGGTTGGCCATGCGGTACAGGTACAGCTCGCGGAACGAAGGATTACGGTACCCCATGGCGAGATTTCCCTTGATTGTAAAGCCGAGTCCCGGGTTGACCGCGAACCCGAACTGCGGAATCCATTGCGTGTGGAACCGGTCGCTGTTTGCCATGCGGAGTCCCGCGCTGAGATTAAGCAGCTCCCCGATGAACGACTGTGAAAGTGTTACGTAGGGGGAGTACTCGATTATCCGTTTGTAGCCGATTGTGCTCATCGAACCCTCCGTGTGCTGCGTGCCGCCCGACATCGGTATCCGTCCGGAATATATGTCGAAGTCGAAGCCGACCGTTGCCGAGGCACCACGCCACGGGTTGAAGTTCTGGTAGGCGAGTATGCCGAAGCGGTCATCAGTGCTGTGGAAATGCCTCGGGTCATCCACATAGTGATTGCCATAGCTGTAATAGGCGCGGACAGTACCTCCGGTATTGGCATAGGTGTTTGTCGCGCTTACAGATGCTTCGCCGCGAGTAATGTTCTGATGATATATGTCGGTCGACTCCGGATTGGAGAGCGTCGGATATATCGGGTCATTGCCGGTGAAGTGCATGAACGTGTAGTCGGCCCCTGCTTTCCAGTGATCTGAAAAATCATAACCGACTTTGGCATACGCGTCAACCTGGTTGAAATCGAAATGCTTCACATTGCCGTCGGTGCGGTTGTACGACACTGAGGCCAACGAGCTGAACTTACCGAAACGAAGCATATTTGTCGCCGAAGATAGCCATGTGTTGTAGGAGCCGTATTGCGAGGATATGGTGGTCTTGGATCCTCGTTCCTTGGGATTCTTGGTTATCACGTTGATTGCTCCGGCCATGGCGTTTGATCCGTAAAGCACCGAGCCGGGTCCACGTAATACCTCTACGCGCTCCACATATTCCTTGTCGTAGAAGTCGGCGATGTGGTGTGAATATATTCCTGCGAACTGCGGTTGACCATCCACCATCATCAGCACCGCGCTGGCCCGGTCGCCGCCCACGCCCCGCAGTTTGATGTGACCCGATCCGCCGTTGCTGACACCGAAGCCGAAGATACTCCGCTCCGTAACAAAGAGGCTCGGTACCATACCCGAGATTGCCGAAAGCACCTGCGTCTGTCCGGTTGCTTCGAGACGCTCTTTGCCGATGACCGACACGGTGTAGGGGAGAAGATTTTTCGACACGGCCAAGTTCGAGCCTGTCACCACAACTTCGCCAAGATTCCGCACGGAGTCGGGTGTGGCTGCAGTTGATTCGTTTGTATCGGTTTTAGCGGCAAGAGGCAGTGTGCTCCCCGCTACTATTGCAGATAGAATGACTGTCAGTTTCCGGTTCATGATTCACGTTGTTGGGTTAGACGGGAAAAGTCCAGGTGACGCGTGTTTGTAATCCGCGTTCAGACTTTCCACTTGCAAAATTAATATGAAATTTCTTTAGTTTAATAGGCTTGCTGTGATATTCCGTGTTATTGGTAAGACTTGCCGTGAAAATGGTAACTACATTGACCGCATGACATGTTAATTTTGCAACCGGAAGTAAACGCCTGTTATAGAAACCCGCCTGTTAAGCCGGGTGCATATATAAGTTGGCTTCCGTATAACGTTATAATAAAAACTAATCTAACTTTCCGCAGTATGAAAAAATATATGATGGCAGCCCTCGCTTTGGCTATATCTGCTACGGGTGCATTTGCCAAGTCAAAGGTGTATATGACGCGTGATATTACTCCCGAGGCTCTTGTCAAAGTCTACAAGGCACTTGGCCGTCCTGCCGACGGACACAGGGTCGCTGTCAAGATAAGTACGGGTGAGTCGGGCAATCCCAACTATCTCAGTCCCGCACTAATCCGGAACTTGGTTGATACTGTGCATGGAACGATTGTGGAGTGCAATACAGCTTATAATGGCAAGCGCAACACTTTCGAGGCTCATTGGGAGACCGTTCATGAGCATGGATTCGATTCAATTGCCCCGGTCGACCTGATGGATGAGGAGGGACAGATGAAGATTCCCGTGCGTGACCGCCGCCATATCAAGTATGACATAGTCGGCAACCACCTGCCGCGTTACGATTACATGGTCAACCTCGCTCACTTCAAGGGTCACGCCATGGGCGGTTATGGTGGCGTGTTGAAAAACGCGAGCATCGGAGTAGCGTCGGCCGACGGCAAGACCTATATCCACTCTGCCGGCAAGACTGACAAGACCGAGGAAATATGGCAGAACATAGCCGACCAGGATCTCTTTCTTGAGTCGATGGCTGCCGCAGCCCAGGGTGTCGATGATTATTTCGGCGACAACATAGTCTATATAAATGTCATGAACAACATGTCGGTTGACTGTGACTGCGCCGCTCACCCCTCGGAAGTTCTTCTGAAAGACTACGGCATTCTTGCGTCGACCGATCCGGTCGCTCTCGACAAGGCATGTGTTGACATCATCTTCAACATGACTCCGAGTGAAGGTAACGACAACGCGCCGCTCATAGAGCGCATCAACAGCCGTCACGGCACCCACACCATCGACCACGCCGCAGCCATCGGCCTTGGCTCGCTCGACTACGAAATCATCTCCCTCGACTGATAGAATACTTACGACTGATAGAATACTGATTGTCTGGTTAGTGAGACCGCACATCACCAAACAAGGTATGAGAATAAAACATTTATCTGCCCACATGTCCTAATCAAGTTGAGTCAATCGTCCGCAGCAGGCAGCCCACCCCGGGCTGCCTGCACTCATTTTTATATTCCTTTTGATTATTCTTTTTCAAAAATTTTGGTGTTAATGATAATTTGATTATTTTTGCAATTCATAGGGAGTACAGAGGTACAGCCCTAAATAATAAAGGTGTTATTTTCGATTATCTTCGATATTCAAACTTGGCCGTTAGAATTGCAGCGAAGGTAGACGACAATGGCACCTGCATTGATGCAAGTACAATCCTTCCTACGGGAGTGTAGTATATACGCATCGGTGTGGGGCTGTTGTCTTATCTGCTGCAAAGGTTGGCCAAGACCTGAATATCGGATAAGACAGAATACAATCTCCACACCTTTTTTGTATATTCACATATAATGCTGAGGAATCGGAGATTGGTCCCGCAACATACTCAAATGAAAGATACTTTTCGATTTTGGGCGAGACTCGTTTCCTGTCTCGCAGTGATGTTCGCTCTTTCCTCATGCGGAGGTGGCGATGACAGTGATGAACCGGACGTTCCCGGAGGCACACCTGTGGAGAACCCCACACAGCCGGTGGCTGACCCCGATGACACGGTCCTGGTAAACCTCCTCAACAATGATGACCAATTTATCTACATGGGAGAAGCAGAGCTGAGAATGAACTCATCCAACAATTTGGTAGCAAGAAGAGGAGAGATAATATCAGTAGGAGAAGTAGCGGGATTGGGAAATATACAGGCGTATCCGACTTCAGGATTCAGCACTCAGGCAGCCTGTTTGCCGGGTAACGGCTATGTAATTCGCCACCGCAATTATGATCAGGTGTCATGGTATCGTATCTATGTTACCGAATTCATGGAAAGCATGGCCGGAGGTATTATGGGATGTACCTTGAAATATGTAAGTATGCCCGACAATCCGATTGTGCCCAACACTTATCTCGTAAATATTACGAAGAACAGTTTCGGTGAGATACACCTGCAGTATCCGACATCATTCGCAATTGACCATGCCAAATCAAATTTAGATTACATAGAAATATGGTGTGGTCAAACCACTTCTTGGGGTTTAGATTATCAAAGCATATATTATTCAGTAATAGGTGGGTATGAAGATAATGGCGAAGATCGCAAGTTAGTTCTTAAGAATTCGGTCAGCGAAGTGGAAATTATATTTAGATCTGAGCCGGAGGAGAATCAATAAATACTTCCATCGACAACCTGACTTACAGTAAAATATACATATCTTGTACTAAGACCTTATTGGCGGCGACATTTCAGTATCACCGCCAATTGTTTATATTACGTGATTTTTTGGAAAGCATCGTGGCATCCGGTGTATTTGGTAAATGTTTCGATGAAATTGGTAATGCGGTTTCATAAATCGTTTGTAAATTTGCACCATGATTAATGTTCATTTCCTGCCAAATCCCGGTTTATCGGTATCGACCTTGTAGGGACATGCCTTTGGCATGTAGAATGGGAACAATCATGTTTTTCAGTAAATTACGCGTGTGCAACCCAAACATCGCAAAGCGATGTCCCTACAGAGACAAACCGACAAACCGGAAATTGGCGGTGGAATTTGTTTATTGATTGTAAACTCAATATTTAGATATGAAAGGTAATTTTGTTTATGCCAATCCGACCAAACTTTATTTTGGCGATGAGGCTCAGAAAAATCTTGCCGATGCCTTGAAGAACTTCGGTAAGAAAGTGCTGCTCATTTATGGCGGCGGCTCAATCAAGCGTAACGGCGTTTATGACGACGTAATCGCCTCGCTCCGCACCGCCGGCAAGGAGGTGGTGGAACTCCCCGGCGTGATGTCTAACCCTACCGTTGACAAACTCAATGAGGGTCGCGTCGTGGCCCGCGAGAATAACGTTGACTTCATTCTCGCTGTCGGCGGCGGTTCAGTCATAGACTACGCCAAGGCCGTCAGCGTTGCCGCCTGGTATGACGGCGACGCATGGGAACGCTTCTGGGTGAAGCAGGAGGATCCTCAGCCCGGCGAACGGATAATACCCGTCGGCGCGGTACTGACAATGGCCGGAACCGGCTCAGAGATGAACGGCGGCTCTGTCATAACTAACCATGCCGCCAACATGAAGATCGGCAAGGTATTCGGCGAAGAGGTCTTCCCTAAATTTGCTGTCCTCAACCCTGTCTACACATTCTCGTTGCCGCACTATCAGATGGTGGCCGGTATCTTCGACTGCATGAGTCACATCATGGAACAGTACTTCTCGGGTGACGATGATTCTACCTCCGACTATCTGGCCGAGGGCCTGATGCGCTCGGTGATTGCATCAAGCCTTGTGGCTGTGAAAGATCCGGAGAATTACGAGGCTCGCTCAAACATAATGTGGTCATCGACATGGGCACTCAACACCCTCATCGGCGAGGGCAAGACGCAGGACTGGATGGTTCATATGATTGGCCACGCTATCGGTGCCTACACCAACGCCACGCACGGCATGACTCTGTCGAGTGTTTCGGTTGCCTACTACCGTCACGTCATGAAGTATGGACTGAGCCGTTTCGCACGCTTTGCCCGAGTGGTGTGGGATATTCCCGCCGAAGGGAAAAGTGAGGAGCAGCTTGCTTCGGAAGGTATCGACGCTCTTGCCGACTGGATTAAGAAAATAGGTGCCGCTTCCGAGATTTCTTCTCTCGGCGTGACACCCGAAATGATTGACGGCATAGCTGATGCGACCATCATATTCGATGCCGGTTACAAGAAACTTACACCCGACGAAATCAAGGAGATTCTCCGTCATAGTCTATGATGGTTCCTTGTCAGGGTCTATGACTGTTTAGTCGTAGAAACTGATAATTTTATCTCAAATTTATCTATCTTAACGGATTTCTTCTTAATTTTGCATTGCAGAACGGGAATGACAGCTGTTCACTCATCTGTCATTCCCGTTCCTGTCTACAAGAAAAAATCTGTATGGTAAACAAAAGGTTATTATTTGCCGGTTCATTGGCCGGTGTCATGTCATCGCTGTGTGCCGCTCATGAAGTCACGGATTCAGTCGCAGTCGAACAGCTTTCAGAAGTGGTCGTGACAGGGCAATCGGCACGGCAACGCATACGTGAGCCGAGGCTTGGAGCCGAAAAACTGGAGCTTTCGCGTCTGGCTCAGGTCCCATCTTTTGCAGGAGAGAACGACATAATAAAGGCTATAGCTCTCCTCCCCGGCGTACACGCCGAGGGTGACGGTGCCGGAGGCTTCGAGGTGCGCGGCGGCAACGGTTCGCAGAATCTTGTTATGCTCGACGGGATGACGCTCTACAATCCGTCGCATGTGATGGGTATTTTCTCGACTTTCAACGACAATGCCATCGGCCGGGCCACGCTCTTCAAGGGTCCTATTCCCGCCGGTTACGGTGGGGCAACATCTTCCGTGCTTGAGACAACACTTGCAAACGGTGATATGGAGCGTTACCACGCTTCGGGCACCATAGGAATACTGGCAGCCAAGATTGCTGCCGAGGGACCGATTGTGAAAGACAAGCTGTCGTTTGCCGTCGCCGCTCGCCGGTCGTATGTAGATGCTTTCCTGAAACTCGTACCGGAGTATCGGCATATTGTAATGAACTTCTACGATGCTTCGGCAAAGCTGCGTTACCGGCCTTCGGCAGACCATATAATAGACGGGTCTTTCTTCATCGGTCAGGACAACATGGCCATCGGGGGAGTGATGGGTATGTACTGGGGAAACATAGGAGGAGCACTCAACTGGTCGGCGCGTGCATCAGACCGGGTATCTTTCATGACTACAGCTGCACTTACTCATTTCGCACCGAAGATGAGTGCTGACATTGCGGATGTCTCTCAGACATTGTGGACATATATCCATAACTATTCGCTCAACGAGAAAATGAGGTATGTTGTAGCTGACACTCATACGCTCGAATTCGGTTTTCGGTCGGAACTTCTTCGCGTCAAGTCGGCTGAATGGGAATACAATGATACGCGTGAGCGTGAGATCCGCTCACTGTGGGAAAACTCCCTTTGGGCAGACTGGACAGGTTCATTTGGTGATAGGGTAGAGGTGGCAGCCGGTGTCCGTCTTGATATTTCCACGGCTTTGTCCGGTTCACGGTTTCATGATTACTTCACCTATGGAGAGACCCGGGCACAGTTTGATGACAAGACTTACGTTGATGCCGAACCGCGCATCAGCTTGAAATACAATATCACTCCCTGTCATAACATCAAGGCCGGTTACAGCATAGCCACGCAGAATCTTCACGCCATACGCTCAAGTGCAACATCTTTCCCATTTGACCGTTATGCGTTGACTTCTGCGGTTGTGAAACCGGAGCGTGCCATGCAGTATGGCATAGGTTATTCAGGAATGACAGAGACAGGGGCTTTCGACTGGTCGGTCGAGGGATATTGGAAAAATCTCGACAATGTATATGACTACATGGATGGTCGAAACTCTTTCTCTGCAATCTCTCTTGAAAGCATAATTCTCGGTGGAAAGGGCAGGAGCTACGGCGCGGAGTTCATGGTGCGCAAGAACACCGGGAAGCTCACCGGATGGATTTCATACACCATTTCAAAAACCGAGACTAAGATTCCAGGCATAAATGATGGCAGATGGTACAATGCGAGCAATGACCGCCGCCATGACTTCTCGGTCACGGCCAACTACTGCTTCTCCGGTAAATGGAGTGTTTCAGGATCCTGGATTTTTTCTTCAGGTCAGCCCCTCACAGCTCCCGACGTGAAGTATGAGCTCGACGGCACGACATACTACTATTACGCCGCGCGCAATTCCTACAAAACTCCTGCGACACACCGTCTCGACCTCTCGGCAACTTACACTCATGTCGGCAAGAAGCTGACCTATGAATGGGCGTTCGGTGTGTACAATGCCTATTGCCGATATAATCCCTATGTCATTTATTTCGAACCGGATTCGTCGAAGCCTTCGGGCACGCGTGCTGTCCAGCAGTCCATGTACGGAATAGTACCCTCGGTTTCATACACTCTCAAGTTTTAATTTCACGGGGAGGCATTCCTGCAAAATCATAAGCGTTATGAAAACTTTAATTTACAGTGTTTCCGCATTGATTCTTACGTTCCTGCTCTCTTCGTGTGAGAAGGAGCTGGATATAAAATATCACGACATTGAACCTCTGACCGTCATAGAGGGGGAACTGACCCCTGATGGCGTGCGTGTCACTCTCACCCAGACAACCCCAATGGATGAGCCTATGGACCGTACGCACCTAACCGATGCCGATGTGGTTCTTTCTGATCTCACCACCGGTGAAGAATATCTCCTTACCGTCGGCAATGATGGTGTCTATACATCCGCAGCCGGAGGTATTGTCGGGCATGATTACCGGTTGGACGTGACAAGGGGTGCGGCATCCTACAGTGCGATGACACATATGTATGCTGGTACAGAAATCACGGAGCTTGCCTTTTCATGGATTGCGATGCCTTATGATGATGTGGCTGTACTCAGGGCATCTTTGACAGACAATCCAGAAACCTCGGGCGACTGTTACTGGCTACGCATCTATCGTAACGGCGAGTCATATATGACAGGAATCGTCAAGGACACATACGCGGTCAACGGACTTGTCAGCGTGATGAAGATGACGAGCCGCAAGGACATTGATTCAGAAGATGAGAGCACCGTGTTGCGCGACGGCGACATTGTGACACTTACCGTCACACCGGTTTCACCATCCATGTACGACTATCTTGAGGCATTGGAAAACGGTACTAACGGCCCCTACATGTTTACCGGCGACAGATGTCTCGGCTACTTCATTGCCACGACTCCGGTTTCATCGTCCATCACCTTCCGTCCCGACGAAATCCCCGACGACAAGTGACCTTCGGCCGGCTTTAAATACAACAGGCTGCCTGACAATCGATGTCGGGCAGCCTGTCTCATTTATTAAGCAGTTTTATAAGCAGCTGATCTACGGGGTTATCTGATTACGAGCTTATATGCTTTTGAACCGATGGTTACGATGTACACTGTCGGTGTCGCTGCGACGCGGCATTCGCCACGACCCTGGAACACAACCTTGCCATCGACTGTGCATACGCTCACTTCAGCATCGGGTGCGCATTCAACAACTATGTCGCTACCGTCTGCATACACTCGGTTTGACTCAGCCGGTTCAATATTGACCCCCGAGAACTCAATCGTCACGGCGTTGGACAATTCTGAATCACCCTTGCTGTATTTGGCCACAACATGATATGTATGGTCTCCGGTGGGAGCAGGGTCAAGATATTCACCTTCCGCAACAGCTGTGTCGTTCAGTCTTACACCGTCGCGATATACGTCATAACCTGCGAGCACGGGAGCACCTACCTGAGGATCGGGCGTGAATACAAATTCATCGAGCATCAGGAAGTAGCAGTCGGCCGATACGCAGCGCACCGCGAAATGCAGGGCACCTTCCGGAAGGTCGTATTCGAACTGTTCCCATTCAAGTGCTGAGGGCTCGACGGGAGTATCTCCCGAAATCTTTATGTAGTCAGCAGGGTCTGTCGAGTCTTTGTCTGTATAGTACACCTCGAATTTCTCGGGGTAGTATGCACGCACACCCTTCGCCTGGAAACTGATTTTCTGGGCATCGCCAAACAGAAGGGGTGAGATTGCCCAGTCGTTGTTGGCTCCCTTGTCGCTCTTGCAGAGTGAGGCGATGTACTGCTGACCTGCCGCTGAGGGCAACTCGTCCTCAACTCCAAGATTATTGACAACCATCCACGCGAATTTGGTCTCGTAGGCTGTTACGCCGGGGAACTGGTATCCGTAGATTGATGCTACGGGAGAATCGTTCTCGGAGATGAAAGTCCAGTCTTCATATTCGAAAGCCCAAGGTGTGGCCTCCTCGAATCCTTCGGTTATTTCGGTCGGTTCAAGTATCTCTGACGAATATTTGGTCCATGTCAGGCGGTTGCCGCCGTTCGCAGACTCTCCCTTGAGGTCGGTCACACCAGGAAGATCCATAATCTGGCGTACTACTTCCACACCGTCGAAGAGATTATTGTCGGCAACCTCGTCACCGTTCATTACAATCTCTGCGGTATATGTTGCGCCGCTGTTGTCGGAGTCGAAGTATGTTATCTGCTGCTTGAATGTTATGTCGGTGACTTCACCGGGGGCGAGTGCTGCAACCTCACGTTCTTCTGCGAGTGTGCCGTTGCGGAACAATTTCACTGTTGCAGCAGATGACGGCTCGTAGCCTTCGTTGGCGACCTGCGCCACGACATCGAAGGTCTCCGATGCCACGCACTTGGCAGGAGCCGAGATGTAGCGGGCCGCAAGATCCTTAGCCGGCGTTTCCTTTACTGTAGCCTCATCCAGCAGAGTGTATTTGCCCGATTTGGCAACAGCACGGAATATCAGCTGTACGTTCTTACCCTTGAACTCGGAGAGATCCATGCGCACCTTGTTCCATCTTCCTTCGGTCATGTCCGCATGCAGGGCAGTGCCCACCAAAGTCATCTTGTTATCGGCAAGTGCTATGACCTGAATGAAGTTAGTATCTTCTCCCATGAAGTAGTCATGGTTCGCAGGGAACTTGTAGGTGTAGAACGCAACTTCGGGATGTTCTGCGCCAGTGAGGTCAATTTTACCGGTATAGAGGTCTCCGTATAATTCGGCTGCTCCGGCGTAACATCCATAGTAGTCACCTGTGGCAACGGGTTTGGGTGCGTTGACGAGTGTGGTGTCATCATATAAATCCCAGAAACCGGTGCCGGAGCTGCTGATACGCTCGATGTAGTTCTCTTTCGACTCCGATCCTGAATAGGTTACAGGCATCTTGTAAGCTTCGCCGACCGCCACCATGTCGCTCACGCAGTCGTCCGATTCCGCGTCGCGGTTAAATGCAGTCACGGAAATCTGGATGAATTTCTGCACCGAGGAATCCGCCAGAACTTTTACGGTAGCCGATGTGTCGGCGGTGGGCGTTTCGAGCAGCGGAGTTACAGTCGTATCGAAAGTATCGTTCTGCACAACGCTGTAAACCATATATGTGACATTCTGGGCCAAGATTTCATTGCCGTTGATATCGGAGGTTACAGGTTCCCATGTTATTGTTACTATACCGGGTTCTTCAGTCTCGGTTACGGCAACAGCAGCGGGAGATGATGCGGCGTGGGGGCCAACGAATACTGTAGATGTTGACGATACACCATCTTCGTCACCAAGCATTGTGGTGATGGTATAAGTGTAATCTCCCTTTGAGGGTATTGCAGTGTCGGTAAACGAGACCTCTTCTCCGGGTGCTCCGGTCAGTGTAGTTATAATTTCATCGCCACGGTTCACTTTTACTGTTACGCTGCCGGAGAGGGCTTTGCCTGTCACATCGGCTTCGGGCATTCTGAATTTGCCTGTCACCTCTAAAAGTCCTGAAACCTCGGGTGTGAGAACTACATCGTTGACAGCTCCCGGGGTGGTGGGGAGCATTCCCTTGCCGACACTCAGGTCTCGTACTATCAGATAGTACTTGTAGGCATCAGATATGCAGTGTATTCCTACGTTCCATTCGCCGGTGACGGTAGGTGCAATCAGACCGGATGCATAGTATCCTGCAAGGTTGTTGACCGTCGTGGCCGGGATTACATCGAGTGTCATGTCAGCGGCTGTTTCACCCATACCGGCCTTGACCTCAAAGCGTTCCTCGTCGGTGGATCCATAGTTTGACACGAACGCCGTGAAGTTATAAACCTTGCCGGCTTCCAGGCGCAGTGGCGGGGTGATTACCCAGTCGTCGGCGTTATTGCTTGAACTGTATTTGTAGCGTATGCCTTTGCCCATGCCCATCGGGCCCCATGTGCAGCCGTCATCGTTGCCGTCGATTACGGTGTAACCGATTCCTTCGATCGTGTCATAGTAGCCTAAGGGTGAGAAATCAGTAGCAAACGGTACATCAAGTGAGCCGAGCCACAACATGTTTGACACTCCGGCTTCTGACGTAAGGCCCTTGTTGACAGCCGTCACACTGTAGGTATAGCTTTCACGGTTGTCAGGAATCACGAGCTGATACTCATAATTTGTCGAGGTTATATTTTCCTCAAGGATGTTGTCGCCAAGAAGCAATGTGTACGTCACCGCCGCAGCATCAATATATCCGCCGTCGGTTGTTGTTGTTACGGCATCCCATGTGACAGTTGCTTTCCCGTCTGCCCATGATGCGCACACATTTGCCGGGGCTGCCGGCAGACCGTTGCCGATGAATGCTGAAGCGGATGCAGCCAGAGACTTTCCAGAGCCGTTGGCGGCAGTAGCGGTGAACCGGCACATCGCGGGCGCGGTGAGAGTATAAGTTCCGTTGACGGCTTGGCCGGCTTCTTTTGTGCCGTTGGCTATGAGCGTGCCTTCGAGATAGAGTTCCCAATCAAGCTCACCGGTAGCGGGCTGGCCGTTCTCAAGCTGAGAGGGGAGTACTATGGTGTATGAAACTGTAAGAGTGCCCTCCGGTGCGCTTACTGTTAGTTCAGGAGCGGCAGGAACGGCATTGGCCGCTGACGATGCGAAGAATGGTGCCACTACCATTGCGGGTGTCTTGAAATCTACCATCGGTGCGGATTCGGCCGTGGCGAGGTCAACCACATATATTCCGCTTTTCGAGTCGGGGGTTATATACGTTACATACATCTTGTTGTTCTCCCTGTCAACAGCGCCGCCTGCTGCGTAACCGGCAAGAAATCCATCGTTGGGAACAGTGGTCTGACCTACGGTAGTGACAGCTCCGGTCTGTTTATCAACTTTCACGAGCATTGAGCTTGCGGTCAGTGCGTAATACTGTCCGGCAGCATCACATCCGACAGCCACCATACGGCTGCTTGTATCGATATTCGAGATCAGGGTACGAGTGGCAGTGGAATAATCGCCCCTGCCCCAGCAATAGCCCATGCCATTGTCGGTCATGTAACAGCCATAAACATCGCCCGAAGTCGGGTCAAGGTCAATATCCATGGCTACGATGCCGAGATTCACACTCGGATCGAGCTGATTCACATCGGTTATGTCAAAAGTATCGGAATTGAATTCAATTAATTTCAAATCCCTTACACCCTCGGAACCCAATTCGTAGTACACGCCGTGATATGTCCCGTGACCATCGTCGTAACCACCACCGTTGATAACGCCGTATGAGCTTGTGCCGACCGGAGTGAAGTTAGCATCGTTGGTTCTGGGCAGTGTGTAAAGTCCAAGCATTCCGGCGGGCCAAGTTACCCAACCTCTCAGGTCAGGAATATCTTCTGCCATAGCACGCATGGTGGCACCTGAGGCAGACCGGTTGCGTGCGTTTTTCACCTGACTTTTTGTCAGCGGTTGCTTCATGTCGCTGAATCCGGCTGCCTTATGAATTGGCATTGCGGATAAAGATGGCGGAGCTTTGGGAAGAGCCGCCAGTGGTGTACCTGATGCTTCTTTCGGCGGAGCGGCTGTAGCCGACAACGCCACAAAGGCCGACATCATTACCAAACTGATTTTCTTCATAGAATTTGAATGGTTAGTGAAAAATATTGAAAATTAACACGTATTTATAAGATAATCATATTGATGCGGTTTCGAGACATCAACTATTCATATCGATTAATTTCAGCAACTGTCAAAAGATTAAGGTTGTAAGCAAATTTCATGGCTCATGAATGCTAAAAATTCACGAGATGCAGACCGATGATTCAACCCTTTACTTTTACGATTCCAAACGGAACAATCCCGCAGAAAATTGTCCAATAAAGACAATATGCGAAAATATTTTAACGGGACAAATGTCTTGCTCAGCACATCATGTATGCCAAATTTGCATTATAATAACCTTAACTTAGCCATAATAGTCAGTCATTCCCCATGAAAGATCCTTTTTATTTTGAAAACGACATGAATTGACGTTTTCATTTTGTAATTTTGCAGCATGAATCAAAAAATGGGGCGTCTCATACGCTATATACTCATAATTCAGAAGCTGTCGGGCAAAACAAAATATGTTCCGGCCGATGAACTGATTTCATATCTGACTCTCCAGATGGAGCTGCGTGGGTATGAGGTCGGTCTGAGTCCGCGTACCCTCCAGCGTGATATAGCTGATATAGAGAGTATGTTTGAGATTGAGATCAAGAACCGCCGGGGAATGGGTTATTATATCAATGAAAAGGTTGCCAATGCCGACATAAGATATGAGGAACTGATCTTGAATTTTGATTTACTGACCTCATTGAATAATTCGGCAGAGACTTCCGGGTTCATTATTCCCGAGCATCACAGGCCGAAAGGTACTGAGAGTATTCCGGCGATTATCCACGCCATCAAGATGAGAAATGTAATCAGTTTTGATTATAAGTTGATACGGAAGAACAATCGGTTGATAAGCAAGACTGTCTATCCATATTTTCTCAAAGAGTCTTTAGGCTTGTGGTATCTCGTAGCTGTGGACGATTCAGACAATCAGCGTAATTTCGCTGTTGATCGGATAGACAACCTGACTCTTCTCCCTGACAAATTCACGAGGGATACGAGCATTGACCCAAATAGTCTGTTCCAGCACAGCTACGGAATATGGGACGACGAGACAATTCCCATCGAGGAAATAGAGCTCTCTTACTCTGCGCTCGACGGTTACTTCATTAAAGCAACTCCGTTGCATTCCTCGCAAGAGGTGCTTATTGATAACGATGAGGAATTTCGCATAAGACTGAATCTCCGCATCACAAACGATTTTGTAATGGCACTCCTTGCGAGAAGCAACTCACTGACAGTCATAAAGCCCGAATCTCTTAAGCTGAGACTCAATGAGATTTACCACCGGGCATTGCACCGCAACAGTCTATGAGAATCCATTCCGACATTCAGAATAGTCTGAACTACAAACCGTAATATATAAACCCCAAAAATCATATAATCATGGCTGAGAAAAACTTTATCGACGAAATTTCCGAGTATAAGAATAACGGATTCAAAGGATTCATTCCTGTAAAGACTCTCCGGGGAACATTGTCAGTGATGCCCCAAACCGGTGGTGTCTATGTCGTTCTGAGAACCTCAGAGAATGCTCCGGAGTTCCTTGAAAAGGGGACAGGCGGATTTTTCAAAGGCAAAGATCCCAACGTCACCATACCCGAGCTCAATCAGAACTACGTTTCCGACAGCACGACCGTATATATCGGTAAAGCGAACTGTCTGCGCAAGCGTGTCAGACAGTTACTCAGTTTTGGAGAAGGCAGTGCCGTAGGGCATTGGGGTGGAAGGTATCTTTGGCAGTTAGCCGATTCCGAAGACCTTCTCGTAGCATGGAAAGAGACCGGTCTCCAGATTCCGGAAGCGATAGAATCAGAAATGATCCGTCAGTTTGTGGCCACCCACGGCAAAAGACCCTTCGCCAACCTGAAAGGCTAATCAGCGAACTCCCATCCGGTAAATACCCTACCGTCTAAAAATACCTTAGGCGATAAGCACTCTGCCACAGAGCGCTTATCGCCTAAGTAATTTATTATAAGAGGAGATCGGTTCATCCATCAGTAAACCCGGGACAGTTGTATCTGTTATTGGTCATTTTAATTTTCTGCTGCGGAGGCAAAGATGCGGTTTTTATGTTTTGGAAATATAGAACCTTTCTATTTTTCTGAATTAATCAATATTATTAAACATTATGACGCATCTGACTATCAGAGAAATCGCGGATGTCTGGAAAGACGAGAAACGTCCGTATGTCAAGCGGTCAACATTCGCAACTTACATGCTGGCGCTTGAAAACCATCTGTTGCCCTTTTTCGGCAATATGACCGAGCTGACTGAAGCGACAGTACAGTCCTTTGTGCTCCAGAAACTCAATGCCGGGTTGAGTGCCAAGACGGTAAAGGACTTTCTCATCGTGCTGAAAATGATTATGAAGCATGGTGTGAAAAACAAGTGGCTGGAATATGCCGAATGGGATATCAAGTATCCTACATCAACCGGGCCGGGGAATATCGAGGTGCTGACCATTGCCAACCATAAGAAGGTGCTCGATTACGTGAAGGGGCACTTCTCGTTCAAGGCGTTGGGCATCTACATCTGCCTTACAACCGGACTACGTATCGGCGAGATATGCGCATTGAGATGGGACGATATCAATGCCCAGACCGGCACACTGCACGTGAAGCGGACGATCGAACGAATCTACATTCTCGAAGGGGATAGGAAACATACCGAACTGGTCATCAATGACCCTAAAACACCCAATTCTCTCCGGGAGATTCCACTGAGCTCAGAAGCATTGTCAATCATACGCCCCCTAATGAAGGTGGTCAATCCTAATTTTTACGTCATCTCAAATGATGTGAAGCCTATCGAACCCCGGACGTACCGCGTCTACTATAAACGGCTGATGAAATCGCTCAAAATCCCGGAAATCAAGTTTCATGGACTGCGGCACTCGTTTGCAACCCGTTGCATCGAGAGCAACTGCGACTACAAGACTGTCAGCGTGCTGTTGGGTCACTCTGACATCTCCACCACACTCAATCTCTATGTCCATACCAATATGGAACAGAAGAAACGCTGCATCTCCAAAATGTTCAAATCTCTCGGCAAGTAAGTTTATGTGAAATCAGGCTCTCCATATCATAAACATCAAGTTTGTGAACGTCGAGCCTGTGCCCGATAAAAGAGTGAAGCGGGCTGAACAAGTGTCAGTCCGCTTCATTCTTTTATCGGGTTAACCGGTTGGTTTTTTGTATCTTTTCAGCCGGATTATTTCAGGCCAAGGAGCTCATAGACCTTATCAGCAGCATTTGTGAGCCCTGAGGCATCTTTGCCGCCGGCCTGGGCGAAGAATGGCTGACCGCCGCCGCCACCCTTCATGAGTTTGGCAGCCTCACGTACTATCTGCGAGGCGTTGTAACCCTCTTTTACAAGGTCATCACTGATCATGAGAGTGAGGGTAGGACGATCCTCATTGAGAGTTGCAGCAATAAATACTGTCGGACCTACTGCCTCTTTGCGGAGTATGAACGCAACATTCTTCACGACATCAGGAATACGGGGACCTGCAAGTCGGCAGACTGTAACGCCGTTCGCAATAGTGGCGTTATCCTTCACTTCCTTGGCAAGAAGGGCAGTACGCTCTGCGACATAACCTTCAACCTGATGACGGAGGTCTGCATTCTCAAGAATGGCTTTCTTGATGTTGGCACGTACATCTCCGGCATTTCCAAGCAGGTCGCGGATATCGGTGAGAATATCCTGCATATTGTCCATCATCTTCTCCATGCCTTCTCCGGACACTGCCTCGATTCGGCGGATACCGGCCGCGATTGAGCTTTCGTTGATGATGCGCACCATACCGATGTTTCCTGTATTGGCCACGTGTGTACCACCGCAAAGCTCGACAGATGAGCCATATTTCACTACCCGGACCTTGTCGCCATATTTCTCACCGAAGAGTGCCATTGCACCCATCTCGCGTGCTTCGGCGATAGGCAGTTCGCGGCATTCCTCAAGCGGCATTGCCATGCGGATTCTCTCGTTGACGAGGTGCTCGACCTTGCGGATTTCCTCGGGAGTAACCTTCTGGAAGTGCGAGAAGTCGAAACGGAGTGACTCGGGATTCACGTAAGAACCTTTCTGCTCGACATGTGTGCCGAGCACTTCGCGGAGAGCCTCGTGGATAAGGTGTGTGGCCGAATGGTTCGCTGATGTGGCGCGACGGGCCTTCAGGTCTATTTTCGCGGTAAATTCAGCAGAAGGATCCGAGGGGAGTTTCTTAGCAAGATGAACAGCTACGTTGTTCTCTTTTTTGGTGTCGAATATTTCGACGGTCTCGCCATTGTCAGCCACGAGAACACCACGGTCACCTACCTGACCACCCATCTCAGCATAGAAAGGAGTGCGTGTCAGCATGATCTGGTAGTATTCTTTCCCTTTCTGTTTTACCTTGCGATATTTCAGTATGCGTGTACGGGTCTCGAATTCATCGTAGCCGACAAATTCCTCGTCGCCCGATGCTACTTCCACCCAGTCGGTCGTCTCGACAGAAGCTGCGCTGCGGGCACGCTCTTTCTGTGCCTTCATATCGCGGTCAAATCCCTCTTTGTCAACCGTCATGCCCTGCTCTCTGGCTATAAGCTCGGTCAGGTCGAGAGGGAATCCATATGTATCATAGAGCGTGAAGGCATCGGAACCGTTGATGACAGTCTTGTTTTCCGCCTTGGCTTTCTTCACAAGCGAGTCAAGAAGCTTGATACCGTTGTCGAGCGTACGCAGGAAAGAGTCTTCCTCTTCCTTGATGACTTTCTTTATAAGTTCTTTCTGAGCGGGGAGCTCGGGATAAGCCTCACCCATCTGGTCAACGAGAGTATCAACCAACTTGTAGAGTGTAGCCTCTTTCTGACCGAGGAAGGTATAGACATAGCGGACAGCACGGCGGAGTATGCGTCGGATCACATATCCGGCCTTGGCATTTGAGGGCAACTGAGAATCCGCTATTGAGAAAGCGATTGTCCTCACGTGGTCGGCTGCAACGCGCATGGCGACATCAACCTTCTCATCCACACCATATTTCTTTCCGGAGATTTCGCTGATTTTAGCGATAATCGGTGTGAAGATATCTGTATCGTAGTTCGATTTCTTGCCCTGGAGTGCCATTGTGAGTCGCTCGAATCCCATGCCGGTATCGATAACCTTTGCAGGGAGCGGTTCGAGATGGCCGTCTGCCATGCGGTTGTACTGCATGAAGACGAGGTTCCAGATTTCGATTACGAGGGGATTGTCTTTGTTGACAAGCTCTGCACCATCGACAGCAGCACGTTCTTCATCGCTGCGCAGGTCGATGTGAATCTCACTGCAGGGACCGCAGGGACCGACATCACCCATCTCCCAGAAATTGTCGTGACGGTTACCGTTTATGATATGGCTCTTTGGAAGATGACGCTCCCAGATTGCGGCAGCCTCATTGTCACGCTCCAGATTCTCGGGGGCATAGCCTTCGAAGACCGTGGCATAAAGTCTTTCGGGATTCAGTTTGAGAACGTCCACAAGATATTCCCATGCCCAGTCGATAGCCTCCTGCTTGAAGTAGTCGCCAAAAGACCAGTTGCCGAGCATCTCGAACATGGTGTGGTGATAGGTGTCGTGTCCGACCTCCTCAAGGTCATTGTGTTTGCCCGACACGCGGAGGCATTTCTGGCTGTCGGTCACACGACGGCTCTCGGGAACACGGTTGCCGAGAATGATATCCTTGAACTGGTTCATTCCGGCATTTGTAAACATCAGGGTAGGATCATCTTTGAGAACCATCGGAGCCGACGGCACAACCTTGTGTCCTTTCTCTTTGAAAAAGTTTTTGAAGGACTCTCTAATTTCTTTTGATGTCAGCATGTATTTATTGAGTGATTTGGAGTATTTACGGTTCATAAAGCGCATCCGGAACGTTCTGTAGATTGACTTCTTTGACAGTCCGGTTGCTTCAACTTACAAAGTTAATAAATTTTCGCGAAGCAGAACACTTTCATTGACCGGAAAGTTATACATATAGACAAACTTTTTTGCATTATGGAGAACCGGATTGTTGATTCTTTACGGCAGGTGGTCGGCAAGGACAATGTTCTTGACAATGACCTTTGGCGCGAGATTTATGCTCGCGACGCTTCTTATTTCGATATAAAACCGGAATGCGTGGTCCGGCCCCGAACGGAAGAGGATGTCCGTCGTGTGCTGAAAATTGCGGAGACATCGGGTTGTGGTGTGACCTTCCGGTCGGCCGGAACGTCGCTCTCCGGTCAGACGGTCGGACCGGGCATAATCTGCGAATTGCGTACCGGCTGGAACAGTGCGGAAGTCCGCGACAACGGAAGCAAGATATGGTTTGAGCCGGGTCTGACTGCAAATCAGGTCAACAATATCCTTCGTCCGCATCATCACCATATCGGACCGGATCCGGCTTCATCATCGGCTGCCATGATGGGTGGTATACTCTCCAACAACAGCAGTGGTATGGAAGCCGGAGTCGCGCACAACTCTTACCATACGCTGGTATCAATGAAGTTCATGCTCACAAACGGTCATTCATACGACTCGGCATCAGGGGCTGACAGAAAACGGTTCGCTGAAACTGAGAGAGATTTGTGTGCCGGACTTACGGAAATCCGACAGCACATACTGTCGGATGATGCGATACGAAACCGTATCGCTACCAAATACAAGATTAAGAACGTCACCGGGTATGCCATGAACTCTTTCCTCGATTATGAAGACCCGATGGATATCTTCATTCATCTCATGATAGGAGGGGAAGGCACTCTCGGTTTTATTGTCTCGGCTGTATTGGAGACTGTGCCGCTGTTCTCAACATATTCTTCGGCAATGCTCTATTTCCCTACCGTAACGCAGGCTGCGGCCTGTGCCGCATCTCTTGGAGAAAGTGGTGCGCTTGCCGTGGAAATGATGGACTATGCCTCGCTGAGAAGCACCCAAGGACTTCGTCCCGACATGCCGAAGGGCACTACTGCCATGCTGGTTGATTACGGTGCAAATTCTTCTGAGGAGATGAGGGCGTTGACCGAACGGTTACGTCCTGAAATATCGGCGTTACCCGGTCTGATTCATCTTGATGATTTCACCACAACTGTAGCTGAGCGTCAAAGACTGTGGCATTTGCGCGACGGCGTTTTCCCGTGTGTGGCAGGTGTGCGTCAGCCGGGAGCGACTGTAATCCTTGAGGATGTCGCGGCTCCGGTCGAAGATCTTGACCGACTGGTGGAGGGCGTGCAGCAACTGTTCCGCAAGCATGGTTATGACGGTGCAATATTCGGCCATGCCCGAGCCGGCAACATACATCCGCTGGTTACATCGCGCATGGACTCGGGGAAGGAGCTGGACAATTTCAAGTCATTCATGGAGGGATTTGTGACGCATGTGCTGAGCCTGAACGGTTCGCTGAAAGGTGAACATGGCACTGGGCGTGCAATCGCTCCATTTGTTGAGCGTGAATGGGGTCCTGAAATATATTCCCTCATGTGCAAGGTCAAAAGATTGGCCGATCCGTCAGGCATTCTCAATCCGGGTGTGATGATCAATGATGACCCCGAGGCTTATATCAAGCCTATGAAAAGCATGGATATCTTTGGTGAGCAACTGGGTTATCCCGAAGCGGACAAGTGCATAGAGTGCGGTTATTGCGAACATGTCTGTCCGTCGAGAGACATCACTCTTACACCTCGCCAACGTCTTCAGGCTCGCCGGGTGATTGCCCGTACAGGTTCCAAGGAACTGGAAAAACAATATCGCTATATCGGCAATGAGACATGTTGTGCCGACGGTTCCTGCCAGATGCCATGCCCGATGAATATAAACACCGGTACGGTAACTGATGCTGTGCGGGCAGTGACAAACGCCTCTATATTTGACAAAGCCCTGTCTGCATCGGCCGGACATTACGGAAAAGTGGAGAAAGTACTCAGAGGTCTATTGAAGACTGCTGTAGCGACCGAAAAGGTCATATCTCCATATCCGTTGATATGGGCAACAGATTTCATGCACAAGCTATACAGACAGTCTCCGCATTGGTCAAGACATTTCCCGATGCCTCCGGCTATACCTTGGCGAGAGTCTGCATCTGTTCCTGATTTCGTGTATTTCCCGGCATGTGTCACCCGTATTTTCGGTGGCTCAACACTCGGCAAGGATGACATGATGACCGTCATGCTCCGTATAGCCGCCAGGTGCGGTTACAATATGGTTCTGCCAAAAGATATGCAGGGAGCATGTTGCTCACAGATATGGGAGCATAAGGGAGACCCCGAAGGCCAGAGGATTGTTGCTCATACCACAGTCGATACCTTCTACCGTCTGAGCCGGAAAGGGAAGGTGCCGATTGTCTGCGACACGACATCCTGCACACATACCTTACTTTCTTTGGCGCATAAAGAGGGCATTCTTGACAAGGAACATCTCGAAAAATACAGCAGGCTGAAAATTATTGACATCACACGTTGGCTGTCGGAATATGCCATGCCAAAGTTGCGTGTGGTCAGACCAAAGAACCGCGTGCTGCTTCATCCGACTTGCGCATCGCGCATAACCGGGCTGGATAAGCTGATGATTGAGGTAGCTCGCAAATGTGCAAAATATGTCGAGGTCCCTGACGAGGCTTATTGCTGCGGTGCCGCCGGCGACCGTGGATTCATTTTCCCGGAGGTGGCACGCTCAGCAACGAAAGCTGAGAGGAAAGAGACGGAAGGAGAGGATTACGACGGCTGTTATTCTCTTGCGCGCACCTGCGAGATTTCCATGATGGATACCATCAAGCGTCCGTATGAATCGATAGTATATCTTGTGGATGAAACCACGGGCGCCATATGAACAATCCCTGTGTATCTATCACGGATACACAGGGATTATAGTGTTGGCAGACCGGTGGCCGGAATCATCTGCGGCCGCCGTTGACCGGAGGCAGGAACGCGTCGGGATAATGACGCATCTTGTAATTGTCGCGGTTGCCGGTGAAGGTCACAATGTCGAACCTGTATTGGTACAGTTTGGTTTCCCTTCTAAGATATACGTCGGCGCCATTGATTATGCGGCTCCGCTTTTTGAAGTTGATTGATGAGAGAGCTTCATCTTCGCTTGAAGATCTTGCCTTGACCTCTACAAACACCATGGTGCGGTCTTTCTCAAGTATAAGGTCGATTTCAAGATTCCCCAGCCTCCAGTTGCGTTCTCTTATCACATAACCTTCTTTCAGGAAATACTCAGCGGCCAGAGCTTCGGCTTCCTGTCCCCATTCTCTGTTTTCGGCACCGAGTTTCTGCCTCTCCGTCTTGTTCATCACTTAGGCTGTCAGACTGCCTTGAAACTCATGTCGAGTCCCTTGACACTGTGGGTGAGCGCTCCTACAGAGATGAAGTCAACGCCGGCTTCTCCGTATGCACGGAGGTTGTCTATGGTAATTCCTCCTGATGATTCGGTCTCGAATTCTCCGTCAACGAGTTTCACTGCCTCTTTAGTCAATTCCGGGGTGAAATTATCAAACATGATACGGTCTACGCCACCATGTTCCTTAACCCGGCGGATGTCGTCAAGGCTTCTGACCTCGACCTCAATCTTGAGATCCTTGTTATTCTCACGGCAGTATTCCTGTGCGCGTGTAATGGCTTTCTCTATGCCTCCTGCGAAGTCAATGTGGTTGTCCTTTATGAGAATCATGTCGAAAAGGCCGATACGGTGATTTGTGCCGCCTCCAATTTTCACAGCCTCTTTTTCAAGCATGCGCATTCCGGGTGTAGTCTTGCGTGTGTCGAGTACTCTTGTATGCAACCCGGCGAGTTCGTTCTGATAGCGACGTGTCATCGTTGCCACACCGCTCATGCGCTGCATGATGTTGAGCATGGTACGTTCTGCGATGAGAAGTGCGCGTACAGGACCCTCCGCAGTGAAAGCTACATCTCCTTTGCGGACCTCGGCTCCGTCGTTGATGAAAATCTCCATCTTGATTGAAGGATCAACTTTCTCAAGTACCTTCTTCGCTACCTCGACACCTGCGAGTATTCCATCTTCCTTGATGATAAGACGGCTCGTGCCCATGGCATCTGCCGGAATGGTCGAGAGGGTAGTATGGTCTCCGTCTCCAAGATCTTCAGCAAATGCCAGATTAAGGAGGTCGTCAATAAGTTCTTCTTTAGTTTTCATATATTATATGGTAGTTGTATTGAATAAAATATATTGTGTCAAAAAGTTAAAGTAATTACTTTAACTTTTTGACACAATTATCTGGTTTTCATTTATTTGATTCCGTCGCGCTCAAGAAGTGCGTCAACGGTCGGTTTCTTTCCGCGGAATTCTATGTAAAGTTCCATCGGGTCTTTTGTGTCGCCCGACTGAAGCATCTTGAGGAACTTGGCAGCGGTCTTCTGGTCAAAGATACCATTCTCTTTGAATGCTGCGAAAGCGTCAGCATCAAGCTCCTCTGCCCATTTGTAACCGTAGTATCCTGCTGCATAACCACCTGAGAAGATATGGCCGAATGAGGGAGAAAGCACGCATCCGGGAACAGCCTCGAAAATGCGGACTGGTTCCTGCGATGCGGCTTCGAATTCCTCTATGTCAGCAGAGGCGCGCAGCGGTTCGGTTATGGTGTGGTATGCCATGTCAAGGTAACCGAATCCGAGCTGGCGCATGGTCGAGTAAGCCGCTCCATACTGGGCAGCCTTTACGAAGCGGTCAACAAGGTCTGCGGGGATTTTCTTGCCGGTTTTGTAATGACGGGCAAAGCCATCAAGATATTCCTTGCGTGTGAGGAAGTTCTCGTTGAACTGAGAGAAAAGCTCCACGAAGTCATGGTCAACGTTTGTACCGCTGAGTGATTCATATTTAGCTTCGGCTGAAAGACCGTGAAGGGCATGTCCGAACTCGTGGAGGAATGTCTCGACCTCATCGGCGGTAAGGAGCACAGGGTCGTTGCCAATCGGTTTTGAGAAGTTGCAGACAATGGAGATGAGAGGAAGTGTCTTGTTGCCTTCGTCATCCTTGCTCTCCGTGCGGAATTCTGTCATCCATGCGCCGGGAGCTTTTCCCGCACGATAGAAGAAGTCTGCATAGAGGAGACCGAGCAAATCGCCGTTCTTCTTGTAGACCTCGTAGATTCTTACGTCGGGGTGATACTTGTCAACCTTGTTGGTCTCCTTGAACTTGTAGCCGTAAAGTTTTGTGGCGAGTCCAAACACACCGTCGATTGTGCGGTTTAGCTCAAAGTAGGGCTTGAGATCCTCGTCGTTGAATGAATAACGGGCATTTTTAAGTTTGTCGGACCAGTATGAGTAATCCCACGGCATCATGACGAAGTCATTGCCTTCCGATGCCCGGGCGAAGTCCTGGATCTCGGCAATCTCCTTGCGCATAGGTTCTGTGTACGCGTTGCGGAGATCCTCGAGGAATGACATTACAGTCTCGGGAGTCTTTGCCATTGTCTCTTCGAGCGCGTACTCAGCGAAGTTCTTATGACCCATGAGACGTGCTATTTCGAGACGTACGTTGGCGATGTCTTTAAGAATCTGCATGTTGTCGAACTCACCCGAAGTATTGGTGCTTCCGTAAAGCTCGTAGAGCTGCTTGCGGAGATCGCGACGGTCAGAATATGTCATGAACGGGCCGTAGCTCGGACGGAAGATGGTTACAAGATACATTGACTCGTCATCCGCTTTACCCTCTTCTGCGAGAGCCTCGGCGGCGGCAGCGCGGTACGCGGCCTTTATCGACTCAGGGATACCGGTAAGATCCTCTGCCTTGAGCCATATACGGCGTACCGGGTCACTCATGGCATTGGTTACGTTCTGAGCGAATTTAACATTGAGGTCGGAGAGTTCAGCGTTAAGTTTGCGGAATTTCTCGCGATCCTCTCCTTTGAGATTCGCTCCGGAATGGACGAAACCCCTGTATGTCTTCTCGATAAGGCGACGGTCCTCGTCGGTGAGCGACGGATCATCGTTACGGTGCTCATATACCTGACGGACACGGTCCCACAGACGCTCGTTAAGCATCATGTTGGTTGAGTGTTCCGAAAGAAGAGGAGTGACTCTTGTCATGGCGTTCATGAGGGTCGTGTCACCCGTGGCATGCTCAAGATTGCTGAGTGCAAGAACCGATCTGTTGAGCACTTTGCCGCTGCGGTCAAGTGCAACGATTGTATTTTCAAATGTCGGAACGCTCCGCTGGTTGCAGATTGCGTCTATTTCCTGATTCTGGAGCTTGATTCCTTCAAGGACTCCTTCTTCATAGTCGGCTGCCTTAAGCGTGGAGAGAGGCATTGTTCCGAACGGCGCATCAGATCCGGTTATTAGCGGATTGGCCGCGGAGCACTCGACGTTAGATGCTACTGTCATAAGGGTCAGTGCTGTTACTGAGTTGATAATTAATTTTCTCATATGTGTTTTATTGGTAATAAACTTTTCAATGTAAAGGGAAGGGTAGTGGCATCAGAAATTGACACCGACCACAAGCTTGGCATAAAATACGTCGCGAGTGTCAATGTCGATTTTGACTCTGCTCGCCTCGCTGAAGTTCTGGTAAGCGCACGAAAGTATTATGTATGATTTCGCCGTGCTCGTCTGCTGAAGGTTTATGCCAACACCGAGCGCGCTGTAAAAGTCTCCGACAGTTCCGGCTCCTTTTACTGTATTGAAGGAATAACCTGCCTGAAGGTTGAGGAACAGCAACGATGGCTTTTTCCTGAAACTTGTGCGGAGCACAGCGTAAACCGGAATAAAATTGTTGCCGGAATGTATGGAGCGGTGTATTCCCGCGCCGATACCGGCAAGTTTTATATACGGATTCTTGTAACCCAAGAGAACATCTGCGTCAAACGAAGAGAGGTCATGGCTTGTCAGGTCAACCGATGCTCCGGTTTCAGCACCCCATGTGAAATGAGAGAAAGCGAGACTTTTGGTCTTGCCCGGAAAGAAACTCTCGCGCGCATCGTCATTGTCAACGGTATCCCGTTCAAGATTGCCGGATGCGCCTCCGGCATTCAACACAATCCCATCCTGATTGAGCTTTACTTTCTTTGCTACGGCCTGGGGAGCCGGTGCGAGAAAATAGAGCAAGCCTATAGTAAAGACTGCAATTTTCTTGGAAATCTTTACCATAGGCTTGATGATTGATGTTGAATTCTCTTGACAGCTGACTCGGCGGAGAATATTACTCACCGAGGTAGCTCTTGAGAAGTTTGCTTTTCTGACCTTTGAGCCTGCGGATAGCTTTCTCTTTGATCTGACGCACGCGTTCGCGTGTGAGGTCAAATTTGGCTCCAATCTCCTCAAGGGTCATCTCCTGGCATCCTATACCGAAGAACATCTTCAGGATGTCTCGCTCACGGTCGTAGAGCTGCTTGAGCGCACGGTCCACCTCTTTGGAGAGTGATTCCTGGTTAAGACTTGCGTCGGCCATGGGGCTGTCCTCGTTGTTGAGGACATCAAGAAGCGAGTTGTCCTCACCCTCTACAAACGGTGCGTCAACCGAGATGTGGCGACCTGAAACCTGGATGGTATCGGAGATTTTGTCAACCGGCATGTCAAGCCGCTCGGCAAGCTCCTCTGTGCTCGGACGTCGCTCGTTCTCCTGCTCGAAACGCGACATCTCTTTTGTAATCTTGTTGAGCGATCCAACCTGATTGAGCGGAAGACGCACTATGCGCGACTGCTCGGCGAGAGCCTGCAGGATGGACTGACGGATCCACCACACGGCATACGAGATAAACTTGAAACCTCGTGTCTCATCAAATTTTTGCGCTGCTCTGATTAGACCAAGATTGCCTTCATTGATTAAGTCGGGAAGACTGAGGCCTTGGTTCTGGTATTGTTTTGCCACTGACACCACAAAACGCAAATTGGCTTTTGTCAATTTCTCGAGCGCTGCATGGTCTCCTTTCTTAATTCGCTGGGCCAGTTCTACCTCCTCACTAACGGAGATCAGCTCCTCGCGACCTATTTCCTGCAGATACTTGTCGAGTGACGCGCTTTCGCGGTTGGTGATTGATTTTGTTATCTTTAGTTGTCTCATGTCTCTTTCTAAAATTCAGCACGGTCTGTCACGACAGACCCTACGTACAATATCAATCACAGAAAATGCCACAACCTGCCAATTTCTCTTTTCATCGAAAAATCGTGGGGTCATTTCCGCATTTTCACAATGATCTTTGTAAAGTCACGCTATGACTTCTATATAATAACACGCACACGCGTGAAATATTTTATTTTAATCGTATAATTTTTGTAAAAATTTTCTCATCCGTGTCAAGTCCCCGATTATCAACGTTTCATCGGCGCAGTTCCCAGAAGGTTACTGCTGCGGCTGCTGCCACGTTGAGCGAGTCCACACCATGATGCATCGGTATTTTAACCACATAGTCGCTTTCGGAAATAATCTTTTTGGGGAGTCCGTCTCCCTCAGTGCCGAATATGACCGCAAGCCGCTGACATTCTTTCAATCTCGGGTCGTCAAGTGAGATGGAATCGTCGCTGAGAGCTAAAGCTGCTGTCGTGATCCCCATTTCGCGCAGCTCTTTCTCCGGATTAAGGCACATGGTCCACGGTACAGTGAATACTGTCCCCATCGAAACTCGCACCGCCCGGCGGTTCAGCGGATCACAGGCATCGGATGACAGCACAACAGCATCGACTCCCATGGCTGATGCAGACCGGAATATCGCGCCGATGTTGGTGGTGTCGGTCACGCTGCGTATCACCGCGACAAGACGCGCATCGCCACATATGTCATGCAAAGAGGGGAGCGGTTTCCGCTCCATGGCGCACAAAACACCTCGGGTCAATGTATAGCCTGTAAGCGATGCCAGAGCCTCTCTATCGGCCGTATAGACGGGCGTATCAGGGCATCTTCCTATTATGTCGGAGGCGTCGCCGGTGATGTGTTTCCGTTCGCACAGTATTGAAAGCGGCTTGTATCCATGGTCGAGTGCCACCCTTATAACCTTGGGGCTTTCGGCTATGAATATTCCCATCTCACCCTCTTTGCCCGCTCTAAGCGCACTTTCTGTGAGCCGTGCGTACGCGTCGAGGGTGCTGTCGTTTATGTCGTTGATTTCAATTATTGGCATGGTGGTTCACTTCTCTTCGAGTAGTCCGTTTTAAAATACGGACAAAATTTTCTGCAAAATTAATAAAAATCGGCTTTCACTGCCAACCATATGAGTTGAAAATACCGTTATAGGGTTAGATTCTCTTTAAACCTATAAGTAGCTGTTTAACTTGAACAGCTGTTTATATCTGTCTAAACTATCATATATGGATAAAACCAAGGCAAAGGCCGGTATGGTCAGATCGTGGCGCGACCTTCTGAGCTATTTCAATGTCAAGGATGACCTCGAACCCCAGAATGACATTGAAATCAGCATACGGTCGGGTGTTTCTTTCAAGGGAAGCCAGTTGTTGACACTGATTTTCGCGATTTTCATCGCATCGCTCGGACTGAATACCAACAGTATTCCGGTCATTATCGGTGCCATGCTCATATCCCCGCTGATGGGACCAATCATCGGTATGGGACTCGGAATCGCCGTGCAGGATTTTGAACTTGTGCGCCGTAGCCTCAAGAATATCACAGCAGCGGTGATTGGTTCTCTGCTGACATCGGCTCTCTATTTCCTTATTTCCCCCCAATATGAAGGTGCAAGCCAGTTGCTCGCCAGAACGTCACCCTCGATCTATGATGTCTTCGTAGCCTTGTTCGGCGGCGCCGCCGGCATTCTCAGCATCGCCGCGAAGAACAAAGGACAGGTTTTGCCCGGTGTCGCGATTGCAACCTCTCTTATGCCTCCTCTCTGTACAGCCGGATATGGTCTGGCCACAATGCAGATGCACTTCCTTTTCGGTGCGCTGTATCTCTTCTTCACCAACATGATTTTCATCTTCTTTGCCACATGGATTGGTATAAAGCTGATGGGATTCAAACATGTTGTCTATCAGAATGAGAAACGCGCCCGCAAAATGCAGGCTGTGGCATATTCAATTGTGGCAGCCACAATCGGTGTCAGTGTCTATCTGACTGTTGTCATGATAAACCGGAATCTTTTTCTCGACAATGCCTCGAAATTCGTGCAGAATGAGATGGTATTTCCCAACACGCAGGTACTGTCGCATAATGAGTATGTCAAAAATGGCAAACGCTATATTGACGTGACTTTGATAGGGGAGGCCCTGCCCAAGGACTCCCTGCAGCTTGCAATGATGAACAAACTGGATTCCGTTGGTCTCGGAGGCACCGTGCTTAATATAAAGCAGGGCTTCTCGCTCTCGCGTACTGACCTTGACGAAACCGCAAATGCCGATAAGTTCTATCAGCTCATGCAAGCCGAGATTGCACAGCGGCAGAGCGCGATTGACTCGCTAAAGGCAATAGTGGATCTGCATGAGCAGTTCTCAGATGAAAGTGTAAAGGTGTCGCCCGAGATAAAGGTGCTCTTTCCATCAATACGCGACATCGCACTTTCGCAGATGGTTGCCTCGTCGGTCGAGAGCAGTTCCACAGATACGGTCAGCATGATATTTGTCAACGCGCCGGGTGGAGTGTCGGCTTCGGAAAGACAGAAACTCATAGATTACATGGAGGTACGTCTCGGTCGAAAGAATATACATCTGACCGTCAATCCGGCGAATTTCCCATGGCCGTCGGTAAAGGAGTAGCTCGACTTTTATAATATAATAACGTCGGTAGGGTAGACGTTTTACAGTCAAAGCAGATTCAGTTTATGCTTTTACTATAATATGGACGGCTACAGCTGTCACAACCGATTATGATAAAGAAGATTTGTTTGCTCCTCGCCGCCACATCAGTGTGTGCTTCTCTTCAGGCCGCCATTCAGGTTTCGTTTGCCGGGGTTTCGCATGAGGTCATATCAGTGGCTCCGGATAAAAACACGGGGCTCGAAACAGTATATGTTGTCTATGATTCATCTGCTGTCTCGGAAATGTCGATTGCCGGATTCAGTTCATCTGCAACGGTTTCGAAATACAGCAATCTCGGTGGCGGTTATGCGCAGCCGGTTCCCTCTTCATATATTGATGGAAATATTGTCGTGACTCGGCCGGAAGGAGACATGGGCTATATTGTAGAGGAAAATGGCAGAAACACTTGCTTCTGGCTCACTGATTATCTTCCGCACAGGCTCTCTCTCAATTCTGTCTCGGCTTCGGCGCAACAGGAATGTGAGAGCACAACTTTAGAAGTGGCTGGCTCAGGAGATGCAATCCATTATTATTCAATTGATGGCCGTCAGTGCGAATTGAGCCGCGACATAAAAGTGGAATACAAGAATTTGGAATGGAGCGAGGAAAGTGAATCATACCTCCAGCATGATATGACAAAGGAGATTTCGCATATCACGAGCACCGTTTCTCTAACTCCACCATTATATTGTAATTCAGTTGTTTATGTGTCTGGTGACAAGTTCCTTGAAACATGGGGAATGGGTATGGAGATTGAGTCTCAATTGATTATGGCCAACGGACTGGCAGTTCAGACCAAAGCGGAGCAGACAAATGCTGAGGATGATGACGATCCTGATGCAGACGCTTCTAATATGATCAGCACTGACACCCAGGGACTCGGCGGTTCGGCACCGGCTGACTTCACGTTTACCGCATACACGACCGATGCTGTTATACACAACGAGTGGCAGATTGCAGCCGACCAGAACTTCGAATACATAGACTATCGTTTCAACGAGCAGAATCTCGATTATACATTCACCGAAGAAGGCACTTACTATGTGCGCTTTGTAGGTAGCAACAGCGACGGCACGTGCGAGACCTACGGAGAGACCTATACCATAGGAATCGGCTCGTCAGATCTGAGGATACCGAATGCTTTCACACCAAATGATGATGGAGTCAACGATGTGTGGAAAGTAGGCTACCGGTCATTGCTGAGCTTCCGCTGTACGATTTTTGACAGATACGGCAACGAGATTTTCAAATTCTCAGACCCGACACAAGGCTGGGACGGAAAATACAAAGGGAAGTACGTAAAGCCCGGAGTATATTTCTACGTCATAGAAGCCAAAGGTGCCGACGGCAAAACCTACAAGAAAGGCGGCGACATCAACATCATCAAATCAAAACGCTACACCAACACCGCGACCGAGTAACTTCCGACCACCAGCCAGCCACAGCACCAGCCGAATTCCTAAAGTCCTATAAGCCCTATAAGCCCTATAAGCCCTATAAGACCTACAGGGCTTATTACAGCTCAAATTGTCTGACCAAATTGAGCTATTTAACATAATGCCGATTATGTAATAAAATATCTGAAAGGAGAGCCTTATCCATTCACTCTCCTTTCAGATATTTTTCTATTCGCCGCAAGTGTTTTTGTGAATTGCGCCGGTTCTTACTTTAGTCCGGAACTGATTCGTTAGATTAGAGTCCCAGTTCTTCTTTGAGATACTTGGATGTCGGTGTGTCGGCTTTTGCGACTTCCTCGGGTGTACCGGTTGCCATTATGCGTCCGCCTTCACGTCCACCGCCCGGGCCAAGGTCGATAATGTAGTCGGCACAACGGATTATGTCAAGGTTGTGCTCTATGACAACCATCGTGTTTCCTTTGTCAACAAGTTTGTTTATCACTTTCAGCAACACACGGATATCCTCGAAATGGAGGCCGGTTGTTGGCTCGTCGAGAATGAACAGCGTTTTGCCGGTGTCTCTCTTCGCAAGTTCCGTAGCGAGCTTAACACGCTGATTTTCACCGCCGCTGAGGGTGCTTGAAGGCTGTCCGAGCTTTATGTATCCTAATCCTATGTCCTGCAAAACCTTGATCTTCTTGAGTATGACAGGCACATTCTCAAAGAACTCAACCGCCTGGTCCACTGTCATTTCCAGTACGTCGGAAATTGATTTTCCTTTGTAGCGGACCTCAAGGGTCTCACGATTGTAGCGTTTGCCATGGCATTCCTCACACGGCACAAGCACGTCGGGCAGGAAGTTCATCTCTATCGTACGGTACCCATTGCCTTTGCAGGTCTCGCAACGTCCACCCGAAACATTGAATGAGAATCTTCCCGGCTTATAACCACGGATTTTTGATTCCGGCAATTCCACAAACAGTTTGCGGATATCGGCGAATACTCCGGTATATGTAGCCGGATTTGAACGCGGCGACCTTCCAAGCGGTGTCTGGTCTACCGTCACGACCTTGTCGATGTTTTCTATTCCGGTTATCTTCTTGTAAGGCAACGGTTCCTGAAGCGAACGGTAGAACTTCTTGCTCAGTATGGGGTGAAGCGTACCGTTTATCAACGACGATTTCCCGCTGCCACTCACCCCTGACACGCAGACAAACTTGCCCAACGGCAGTTTCAGATCAACTTCTTTCAGGTTATGACCTGTCGCTCCCTTGATTTCAATGAACTTGCCATTGCCGGGACGTCTTTCAGCCGGTGTCTCGATTTTCCTGTCACCATTGAGATACGCCGCCGTGAGCGTGGCCGATTCAAGCATCTTTGAGGGTGTTCCCTGAAACACCACTTCCCCCCCCTTTTTACCGGCTCCGGGGCCTATGTCAACCACATAGTCCGCCTGAGTCATGATATCGCGGTCATGCTCCACAACAACTATTGTATTTCCGTTGTCACGCAATTGCTTGAGGCTCTTTATCAGCCTGTCATTATCGCGCTGATGCAAGCCGATTGAAGGCTCGTCAAGGATATAAAGAACGTTTACAAGCTGCGACCCTATCTGAGTGGCAAGCCTGATACGCTGGCTCTCGCCGCCACTCAACGAGGCACTGCTGCGGTTCAAGGACAGGTATTCCAGTCCTACATCAAGGAGGAATTTCAAACGGCTGCGGATTTCCTTGAGAATTTCTTCCGCCACTACCCTTTTTGACTGGTCAAGACGGTCTTCAAGACCGATTGTCCACTCATACAGCTCGGCGATATCCATTTTGGCGACATCGGCGATATTCTTACCGTCGATGAAAAAATGCAGCGACACTTTGTTAAGACGCTGGCCGCGACACTCCGGACATTCCATCTTTGAGAAAAACTGTCCGCTCCATTTGTTTGCCTCTGTTCCTGCATCCTCGCTGCTTTGCATCTCGATATACTTCACAAGGCCTTCATATGAGGCAGAATAGCCTGACAATGACATGGTTTCGGTCTTGATATCAAGACGTGCGTCGGTGCCGTTTAGTATGTCATCAAGAGCATCGGCGGGAAGTTTCTCGATAGGATCTTTGATTGAGCATCCGTACATCTGGCAGATAGCTTCAATCTGCCAGAATATAAGTGAGTTCTTGTACTTGCCAAGTGGAACGATACCCCCCTCATGTATAGATTTGGAACGGTCGGGAATAATCTTCTCCTCGTCTACAAGATTCACGAATCCGAGACCTTTGCATTTGCGGCAGGCACCCTGAGGGGAATTGAACGAGAAATTATGAGGTGCCGGCACCGGATATGACAGGCCGCTCTCCGGATCCATGAGTTCCTGACTGAAGTGTCTGATTTCCTCAGTGTCCATATCCATGACCATCATCATCTTGCCACCCTGTTTCAAGGCGGACTCCACGCTTGTTCTCAGACGCGTGATGTCGGAGTCGGTTGCACGCATACGGTCAACAACCAGTTCAACCGTATGATTGCTGTAACGGTTGAGTTTCATTCCATATGCCAACTCCATCAGCTTGCCATCAACGCGCACGTAGAGATAACCTTTCTTACGTAGATTCTCAAACAGTTCCTTATAATGCCCCTTGCGGTTTTTCACCAAGGGGGCGAGAATATATATCTTCTTGCCGGAATATTGTTCAAGGATAAGGTCTATGATTTTCTCGCGCGTGTAGCGCACCATGGGCTTGCCGGTCTTATAGCTGCGGGCCTCCCCCATTCTTGCGAACAGCAGACGGAAAAAGTCATAAACTTCAGTAGTTGTTCCTATTGTGCTTCGCGGATTCTTGTTTACAGTCTTTTGCTCAATGCTGATCACCGGACTGAGACCTGTAATCTTGTCAACATCCGGCCGTTCGAGAGAACCAAGCATATTACGTGCATAAGATGAGAATGTCTCGATATAACGTCTCTGTCCCTCGGCAAATATTGTGTCGAAGGCCAGTGATGACTTTCCGCATCCGCTGAGCCCGGTAATTACATTCAGTGAATTGTGCGGTAAAGTGACATCTATATTTTTCAAATTGTGCACACGGGCACCATATACTTCCACGCTGTCGGAAGGTCGAATTTCCACAGTCGCGTCAAGTTCCATACTATTATCTTTCATCAAGTAGTCTGATTAAGACGCAATGCCTGTTGCATCATGAGCGGAATATGCCATGAGCGGACAAGAGACATACGTATCATTAACTATAACAATTATTATGCCAAAAAGGCGATCCTTCCGGACCGCCTTTTTGTTGTATTTCTTTACGTAATCAAACCGATGCTTACGTATTTTTCAGAATCACTCTGTAATAATTCTGCGCGCGCCTACATAACGGTTTGCGTAATATCCCTCACAATCGGAAATCTTCACTCCTTTCAGGCTGGCATGTATGAACTTGAATTTGCCTGTCTCGTTATCGGCGCTGACCACAATACCCACATGACCGACATTCTTACCGCTGCTGCGGCTTGTGAAGAACACCAGGTCTCCCTTGCGGAGATGCTTGCGGTCAACCTTCTTGCCATCTGTGTATTGAATACGTGAAGCCGGACTGATTGAATATCCGAACTGTTTGTATACATAGCTGGTAAAGCCGGAGCAATCAAATGCGTTGGGACCTTTCATGCCGTGACGGTAAGGCTTGCCGATATGTTTGTTGGCTTCTGCGAGAAGATCAGCGACTAACTTCTGGCTTTCCGGGCTGATGGCTGAGACAATCTCGCTCTCGCGCTTGGCGATGTCATCTTTGAGCATGTCGCCGATGACCGTGCGGTCCATCTTGGATGACTTCACATTTGCCAGCTGCTGCTGATGAGCACGCTGGTGAGCTGTCATGGTTGAGCTGGTTGCCGGAGTCTGCGCGGAGGCTGCGGCACAGCACGACGCGAGGAGTATGGTGGTTAAGATATTCTTTAAATTCATTTCAGGTCAGTTCGTTATAGTCGCCGGATGCCCTATCGTCAGCGTCCTTGACTAAGTTTGATATTGCAAAGTTAATATATTTATAAGTGAATACCAAACATAACTTGCTTAATTATCAATAATTTAAAATTTATTATGATTTGGCACACATGTTTGCGATGTGTGCAATTTTGAAGTTCGCATTAAAAATCGTGTCGTTCATTAAACGTTATGAAACTTCCAGAGTCTAAACAACATGCAGTATGCAACCGAATATTTCAGCTGATTTTAATTAGCGTATTCAAGTGTTAACTCCAAAACCATTACTCATGAAAAAAGCATTTCTGTGTGGCCTTGTCATGGTTGCAGGATCTGTCTCAGTTTTTGCTTCTGACTATCCGGTCATGAAGTTTGGACTTGCAGATGGTTCTGATGTTTCCGTCCAGTCCGACGGATTATCCATGACCTTTGACAATGACCGGCTACTCGTATCCCATTCCGGGGGACTTTCTGAGATTGACCTCAGCAAACTTACCAAGTTTTATTTCTCCGGCAATTCTTCAAGTATCGAAAGCGTGCAAGACACTCCCGGAGAAGTAGAAGTCTTTTCCACTACGGGTATATATCTTGGTTCGTACCCCTCAGATTCAGAGGCCAGGTCTGCTCTGGCAGATGGCTTCTATATATTCCGCACCAATACAAAAACCTATAAAACCAACATCAAATGAAGATATATCCGCTTCTGGCGCTGTTGGTTATGACAGCAGCAACCTCCAATGCACAGACTCTGAATCTGTCACAAGGGAATGTCACTTACAGTTTCCCGGCCTCTCAGATGGGCGACGCAACTTATGACGGTTCATCTTCGATTTCAATTCTCGGAGCAGATTTCAATACCAATGAAATATCGCGCATGTATGTAGACAATTCCGTTGTTGAAGACAACACTGTCTCTGTTTCCTACAACGGAAACAACGCTACGGTCACCATAGCGGGAAACATCGCAAAATTCATCACGGCCACTGTAGATGGAGCCGGTGTGTCCATAATCCAGAGTCCTGAAGTCGGTGACAACTCCGGTGAGATCATTTACTCACTCAGCGGAGAGTCGGATAACGGCTCATTCTATATGGAAGGCTCATACAAGGCTACTGTCGAACTGCGGGGCCTCACTCTTGTAAACCCGGCCGGAGCCGCAATCGAAATTCAGAACGGCAAGAGGATTGATTTCTCGGTTAAAAAAGGAACAGTCAACAGTCTTACCGATGGCGAGGGGGGCAAACAGAAAGGTGCACTTGTATGCAAGGGGCACCTTGAACTGAAAGGACAAGGCATCCTGAATGTGACCGGACGGACATCTCATGCTATATATGCAAAGGAATATGTAGAGATGAAAAATTGCACCGTCAATGTTCTTGGCGCAGTCAAGGATGGCGTGAATTGTGCGCAATACTTCTCCATTGAAAGCGGGGAACTTAACATATCGGGAACGGGAGATGATGGTATCCAGACTTCATTCAAGGATGATACGGACCGTGAGGCCGAAGACACCGGAACCATTACAATAGCAGGAGGCAAAGTCAATATCTCAGTCAGTGCTGACGCTTCAAAAGCAATCAAAGCCGACGGTGATGTAAAAGTCACGGGAGGTGAGATTATCGCAACTGTTACCGGAAAGGGTAAATGGGACAGCGATAAACTCAAGACCAAAGCATCCAGCTGTATCAGCGCTGACGGAGATGTGACGATCGACGGAGGCACATTCAATCTCTCTGCATCCGGCAGCGGAGGCAAGGGCATAAGCTGTGACGGCACCCTGGTTGTCAACAAGGGTAATATTGAAATAAAGACAACCGGCGGCATATATGCATATGTGAACGGTCGTGAATACGACGGCTATACCGGTAATACCGACAACCTCGACAGCGACCATAAATCCTCGCCGAAAGGCATGAAGGCTGACACCGAAGTGGTTATCAATGGCGGTGATATAAATATCACCACTACCGGAGCCGGTGGCGAAGGAATTGAAAGCAAAGGATGTCTGACCATAAATGACGGACAGATCTATATCACTTCATACGACGATGCCATAAACTCATCAAGCCATATGTACATCAACGGTGGCGACATTACGGTCGTGGCCACCAACAATGACGGTCTTGACTCGAATGGCAATATGTATTTGGCAGGAGGATACGTGAGAGCATTCGGTGCCTCGATGCCGGAATGTGGAATTGATGCAAACGAGGAGAGTGGATACTCGGTATTTTTCACCGGAGGCACGATGATTGCTGTAGGCGGTGGAAACTCCGTCCCATCTTCGTCAGAATCGACCCAGGCGTACGTAAGTGCTTCGGGACAGGCCACAGCCGGGTCAGAAATTATACTCAAGAATGGTGATACTGTACTTGCCTCGTTCACTGTGCCCGAAGAGTATAAAGCAGCCGGTTCTTCATCCGGCCCGGGCGGCAACCGTCCCGGAGGCGGACCCGGCGGCATGGGCGGAGGATCGATACTCATCACTTGCGCCGGTCTGACTTCAGGCAGCAGCTACACAATGGTAAATAATGGCACTTCAACTTCTGTAACCGCCAAGCAGCGGGGTTCATCGGGTGGTGGAGGACGTCCATTCTGACATCTGCCAAAACTTACACATTCTTGACCCAAATAGTTGCAGCGATACGCTAAAATCGCTGCAACTTCCGTTTAATACCTGAATGCTTAACCCAAACCATATACATTATAATATAATGAGAAAACTTATTTTCGGCGCACTCGGCGTTTCGCTCGCATGCGCCCCCGGTCTTGCGAAGGACCGTGTGACTGTAAATCCTGATGCCGTGAACACCGGAACGATTCTTCATGCCTGGAGCTGGAATTTCCCCGAGATGGCCCGCAGCATGAAGGAGATTTCAGATGCAGGCTTCACAATGATTCAGACCTCGCCTGTACAGCAGTGCTACGCTCCAGAAGGCAGCGGCAAGAAAATCTTCGACGAGAATGTTACCGAAGGAAACTGGTACTACTACTATCAGCCTACAGACTGGAAAATCGGCAACAATATTCTCGGCACACGCGACCAGATGCAGGAGATGATGGACTCTGCCGCCAAATACAACATCAAGGTCATCGTTGACGTGCTCCCCAACCACACGGCTTTCGATATCGACGCGGTTTCCGACGATTTCTACAAGGCTGTCGGTGGCCGTGACAAGATGTTCCACTCAAATGGTCTCGCTCCCGTCCGCGACTACAATGACCGTCTGCAATGCACTCTCTGGGGTTCAGGCGGACTCCCCGACGTAAATACCGAGAATCCCGACTTCCAGAAATACTACATGGAATTTGTCAACGACCTCATCAACATGGGCGTGCGCGGCTTCCGTTATGACACCGCGAAACATATCGGCGTGCATTCTGACCCGGTTGATGCAGCATCGGGTGTGAAGGAAAATGACTTCTGGGATGTCGCTACCGGACGCAAGTCTGTAAAAGGTGTCAAGCTTGCCATTCCTTATGACTCTCTCTTCGTCTATGGAGAGGTTCTTCAGGACAAGAATGTCCCCGAGAAGGAATATGCGGACTATTTCGGTCAGACTGCATCGGGTTACGGCTGGGTGCTCCGTGAGGCTCTTGAGAAGCACTCGGCAAAAGACCTTGATCTCCGCAGCTACCATCATGAGGCAGCCCCGGAATTCCTTACCACCTGGGTTGAGAGCCATGACACATATGCCAATGCTCACGAGTCGGCACACCTGACAGATGACCAGATCCGTATCGGATGGGTATTCCTCACCGCACGCCAGAACGGCACTCCCCTCTTCTTCAGCCGTCCCGCAGGTTCTACACGCTCCAACTACTATGGTAACAATGTGCTCGGTGCCCGTGGTAATGACGAGTTCAAGCACCCCGAGGTTGTAGCGGTCAACAAGTTCCGTACAGCCATGAACGGCCAGAAAGAGGACGTTCAGATCAGCGATAACGGCCAGGTTCTACTCGTGAATCGCGGCAAGAAGGGGGCGGCTATGGTCAACCTCAGCAAATCAGCCAATTTCATTGACCTTCCGACCGGACTTCCCAACGGGACATACCGCGACGTTGTCTACAATAAGGAATTCAAGGTGAAGAACGGACGCATCAAGGGACTTCTCGCCCCTGAGCGCAGCTACATACTCCAGAAAAAATGACGTGAACCTTTTTGGCACGGAATTTGTATTAGTGTAAATGGATCATGGAGGCCGGAAGCCGGTTCCATGTTCCATTTACTTTTGTAACCTGAAAACTAATATTCAAATTATAAAATCAACAGACATGAACATCAGACCATTGGCAGACCGCGTTCTTATCGAACCCACGGCTGCGGAAGAAACCACCATGGCAGGCATCATCATTCCTGACTCAGCAAAGGAAAAACCTCTCAAGGGTAAAGTTCTCGCTGTCGGCAACGGAACAAAAGATGAGGAGATGATTCTCAAAGAGGGTGACACAGTGCTCTACGGCAAATATGCCGGTACGGAAATCGAATTCGAGGGCACAAAGTACCTTATGATGCGCCAGGGCGATGTTCTCGCCGTTATCGGCTGATAACCCTGTGTGGTAATTCACTTAAATCTTAGAGTCCGTTTCATAAAAAATTTGCCCATAGGGGCGGCTTATTTTTGAACTGATTCGGTTCAAGTCCGCAGGGAGCAGCCTGATGGCTGTGACCGGAGGGATTGGAGCGAAGCAGTCAAAAAGAAGCCGGACGGAGTAAATTTTAACGGATTCTGTGTTTAAAGTTAAATTGAAAAGTAATTATAACAAATCTATAACATATCCGGCTTGAAAAAATTACCACAGACTCGCTGGCTTAAGCCATCTCTGGCACTTGACTTTCAGTCACAACCGAAAGGTTGCTCCTTTCAGTCAAGCACCAGATATGACATAACCCAGCGACCCCTATGGGTAAATTTTTTATGAAACGGACTCTCAACACAATCATGGCTAAAGAAATCAAATTCAATATCAAGGCTCGCGAAGAGCTCAAGAATGGCGTTGACGCACTTGCCGACGCAGTGAAGGTAACTCTCGGTCCCAAGGGCCGCAACGTGATCATCGAAAAGAAATTCGGCGCTCCCCACATCACAAAGGATGGTGTGACAGTAGCACGCGAGGTCGAGCTTGAGGATCCGTTCCAGAACATGGGCGCACAGCTCGTCAAGGAGGTTGCCTCAAAGACCGGCGACCAGGCCGGTGACGGTACAACTACCGCTACCGTTCTCGCACAGGCCATCGTGAATGTAGGCCTCAAGAACGTTACCGCCGGTGCAAACCCCATGGATCTCAAGCGCGGTATCGACAAGGCTGTCTCCGCTGTTGTCGAGAGCATCAAGTCTCAGGCTCAGGAGGTAGACGACGATATCAGCAAGATCGAGAACGTGGCTCGCGTATCTGCGAACAATGACGAGGAAATCGGCCGCCTCATCGCAGAGGCCATGCAGAAGGTAAAGAAAGAGGGTGTCATCACCGTCGAGGAGGCCAAGGGCACCGAGACATCTGTTGATGTTGTCGAGGGTATGCAGTTCGACCGTGGCTACATCTCTCCCTATTTCGTTACCAACTCCGAGAAGATGGAGTGTGAGATGGATTCTCCCTACATCCTTCTCTACGACAAGAAGATCTCCAACCTGAAGGATATGCTTCCTATTCTGGAGGCTGTGGCTCAGTCAGGCCGTCCCCTTCTCATCATCGCCGAGGATGTTGACAACGAGGCACTCGCAACTCTCGTCGTGAACCGTCTGCGCGGCAGCTTGAAAATCTGTGCTGTCAAGGCTCCCGGCTTCGGCGACCGTCGCAAGGAGATGCTTGAGGACATCGCCGTTCTTACCGGCGGCACAGTTGTCAGCGAGGTCAAGGGTATGCAGCTCGCACAGGCTACAATCAATGACCTCGGTACAGCCGAGAAGGTGACTGTGAACAAAGACAATACCACAATCGTGAACGGTGCCGGTTCCAAGGAGGCAATCGAGAACCGTGTCGGCCAGATCAAGGCTCAGATCGAGACAACTACTTCAAACTACGACAAGGAGAAACTTCAGGAGCGTCTTGCCAAGCTCGCTGGTGGTGTCGCAGTCCTCTACATCGGTGCTCCCTCTGAGGTTGAGATGAAGGAGAAGAAAGACCGTGTGGACGACGCTCTTTCCGCTACCCGTGCGGCGATTGCCGAGGGTATCGTCCCCGGCGGTGGTGTGGCTTACATCCGCTCACTCGCTGTTCTTGATGAACTCAAGGGTGACAACGATGATGAGAACACTGGTATCGCCATCATCCGCCGTGCAATCGAGGAGCCTATGCGCCAGATCATGGCTAACGCCGGCGTAGAGGGTGCCGTTATCCTCCAGAAGGTTAAGGACGGCAAGGGTGACTTCGGTTACAATGCACGCACCGACAGCTTCGAGAACTTCTTCGAGACAGGTGTGATCGATCCCGCAAAGGTAACACGTGTGGCACTTGAGAACGCTGCAAGTATCGCCGGAATGTTCCTCACCACAGAGTGTGTCATCGCTGACAAGAAAGAGGAGACTCCCGCTGCTCCGATGGGAGCTCCCGGCATGGGTGGCATGGGCGGCATGATGTAATCCCTCCCCTTTCCACAAGATAAAAAATAATGGTTGGAATTTTGAAGTTCCAACCATTATTTTTTGTCTTAACTCGCTTTCTCCGGAGTCGAAGCTCTGAACTTATAATGTCTGCGACAATGCTCAGCGTTTCTTCGGATGACGGATTACGGTGCATCCCGACGGCGATATGATGATGTCCATCGGCACATCGTGAGGTTCTGTCGGAACCTCATCTACAATCTGAAACTCATATGCCACACCGATCTTGGTGGCTCTGGTGCTTCCGAGCAGCCGGTCATAGAAACCTTTGCCGCGACCAAGCCGGTTGCCTCGTCTGTCATAGGCCACCGCAGGAACCACCACGAGTTCTATCTCGTCGGCACTCACGGTGTCGTTGCCGCTCGGTTCCTCGATGTGGAACGCTCCCAACTCAAGGCGGCTCTCCTCATAAGGAAGAATGTCAAGATTGACACCGTTGACACGCGGCAGATAGAATTTCTTCTCCTCACTCCATTTTCTCAGAAAACTGTGTGTTGACAATTCATCAGGCAGCGAATGGTACATCAATATGTGCTTGGCCATCATAAACGCGGCTGTGCGCTCCAGCTGCGCGAACACAAGGTCGGCGGCCTCTTGCTTCTCCGTTTCAAGAAGCATAGACTTCATTGCCCTGATTTTGCGTCTTATTTCATTCTTTTCCATAGTAAAAGACTATATGAATACTTACAGGCTGCTACAGCCCATTGATTACACAATTTTTACGGGTATGACATATCCCGATAACGAAAACTGTGGATACGGTTTAAAACCGCATCCACAGTTATAACGTAATTTCAAGTTACTATGTTTTATTTCAACCGTGTCGGAGACTTGCCGGCGTTCAGGTCTTCGAGTGCCTTTATTACAGCTGCGTCCTGTTCATTCAAAATCTGTATGAACGCGTCATAACCGACAAGGTCGCGTGCTATGCAAGCCTTTATCTGGTTTATCAGCAGGTTGCGTGACTTGTTGATGTAATACCAACGTGCCGGGAGACCGTTACGTGCTGCGTAGTCAACAAACGCCGTAAGCAGCGAATTGTCGCGTGCCATGACACGCTCCATGTTCTCTACTGTCTTGACACCCTTCATCATCGGGCGGTAGGAATCAGCCATCTCGCGGGCGAATTTCTGGACAAGTCCCATGTTCGATGCCTCGATATAGTAGGAAGTGAAGCCGGTCGTGTCCTCAGGAACAAAGACATCGGGCATTATTCCACCTCCGCCAAAGACCGTGCGGCCTCCTGCTGTACGGAACTTCTTGCTCTGGTCAAGTTTGATGCTGTCTTGCGAATAGAACTCGCCATGATTGAAGCGGTCAAGAATGTCAAGCTCATATTTGCCATCCTTTCCACGCTTGTATTCTTTCTGGATAGAGCGGCCTGAAGGAATGTAATAACGCGCCACTGTAAGACGTATCGCCGAGCTGTCGGGCAGTGCGATCTGATTCTGCACAAGTCCCTTTCCGAACGTACGGCGTCCGATTACCAGTCCGCGGTCATTATCCTGAATCGCTCCGGCGAAAATTTCTGATGCCGATGCCGAATACTCGTTGGTAAGGACCACAAGCTCCGAATCCTGGAACTGACCTGTACCATCGCTTACGGCCATTGTCTCGTTCTCGGGAGTGCGGCCTTTGGTGTACACAATCATTTTCCCAGCCGGAAGGAACTCATTGGCCATGAAGATAGCCTGGTCCATGAATCCTCCTGAATTGCCCCGGAGGTCAACGATGAATTTCTTCGCACCCTGCGCCCGTAAATCGCCGAGAGCGGTGAAAAACTCATTGTACGTATTTCTCGCGAACTTGCTTACCTTGAGATAGCCGACCTCTTTGTCAATCATGTAGACCGCATCCACGCTGTTGGATGGTATCTCGCCACGGGTTATCTCGTAGGTGATAGGCTTTTTCGACGACTTTCTCTTTATGCTGACCTTGACTTTCGTGCCCTCCTTGCCACGGAGAGTTGAGAAGACATCTTCCGACGACACTCCGGCACCCGACAATTTCTTGCCGTCAGCCTCAAGTATCATGTCACCGGGCAAGAGTCCTACCCTTTCAGCCGGGCCACCTGCAACGACCTCAATCACGTTGACCGTGTCGTTGAGAACCTGGAACATCACACCCACTCCGCCGAATGAACTTTCAAGATCATCGTTGGTAGCCGCAAGTTCCGACGCGGGGATATACACCGAGTGGGGGTCAAGCGATGCGAGAATGTCAGGGATTGTCTTGTCGAGCAGACTGTCGGTGTTGATTTCATCGACATACTGCTGGTCTATAAGTTCCATAATCATTCTCAGCTTCTCCTCTCCCGGAGAAAGTTTCTGAAAGGAGGTATACTTGCCGATGAAGATACCCCCTATTACCCCAAGTGCGAGCACCAAGGGTATGAGCACATAACCGAGATTTTTTCTGTTATTCATTCTTCTAAAGGTAGATGAACCACCTCGACCCCGGCCTGTCTGAGCAGGTCGAGGCCATCGGTGATTCTGTATAGTTCGGAGAACACCACCCGACGTATGCCCGACTGGATAATCAGTTTCGAGCATTCCATGCAGGGGCTTGCAGTTACATACAACGTGCTCCCGTCGCTGGAATTGTTGCTTCGGGCAACTTTGGTGATCGCATTGGCCTCGGCATGGAGCACATAAGGCAACGTCACACCCTCTGTAGATTCACAGACATTCGGAAATCCTGATGGCGTGCCGTTGTAACCGTCAGATATGATCATCTTCTCTTTTACTATCAATGCGCCGACCTTACGCCGTTCGCAATAGGAATTCTCACTCCATATGGTTGCCATGCGGAGATAACGCCTGTCAAGTACTTCCTGTTTGTCTGTCATGATTCTGAGTTTGTTGGAGTCTGTTAAAGTTCGTTGTGGTCCATGAGGAAATGCTCCGCATCGAGAGCTGCGCGACATCCTGTTCCGGCCGATGTGATGGCCTGACGGTAGATGGGGTCGGCACAGTCACCGGCAGCGAACACGCCCTCTACATTCGTTGATGTGTGAGGCTCGTTGGTCTTGATGTAACCGAGTTCATCCATCTCCAGATATTCCTTGAAAATGTCAGTGTTGGGCTTGTGGCCGATTGCGAGGAAGAATCCGTCGATCGCTATGTCGAGAAGTTCCTCGTGGTCGGTGCCTTTGTCGCGCACGAGCTTTGCACCCTCCACACCATCTTCTCCGAAAAGGCCGACAGTGTTGCAGCGGAACAGGATCTCGATGTTCTCACGCTCCATCACACGTTTCTGCATTACGTTCGACGCACGGAGATAATCCTTGCGGACAATCATGTACACTTTCTTGGCGAGTGTCGAGAGGTAGAGGGCCTCCTCGCAGGCAGTGTCGCCACCACCGACAACGGCAACATTGCGGTTGCGGTAGAAGAAGCCGTCGCATGTTGCACATGCGCTCACACCGAGTCCCTGGTATTTTGTCTCGTCGGCGAGGCCGAGATATTTTGCAGAAGCACCGGTGCTGATGATCACTGTCTCTGCCATGTAAACGTCACCATGGTCATCCTCACACCTGAAAGGACGTTTTGAGAAGTCTACCTTAACGATGCTGCGCGATTTGATATCTGTTCCGAAGCGGACCGCCTGGTCACGTAGCTCGTTCATCATCTGCATTCCCTGCACACCGTTGGGATAGCCGGGGAAGTTCTCGATATCGGTTGTCTGTGTGAGCTGGCCACCGGGCTGCTCACCCTCGAACAGTATAGGTTTCAGATTCGCACGCGAAGCGTAGATTCCCGCTGTGCATCCAGCGGGGCCTGAGCCGATGATCAGCACTTTTGTCTTTGTCTCTTCCATGTCTTGCTTATGGTGTATTTAAGGTTTGTTATCTTGATTTTGTTATCTTAATGTTAAACATCGTCATAGTTTATAACACCCGGACGGACAGTTTTATTATCCGTTCAGCGGAGGTCAACCAGTTCGTAGTCTTTCATCTGCTTTACCGGACAAGTGAAAGTCGCTTCGGGACTTTTGCCTGTCAGTCTGAGCGATGTGATTTCTATGGTTGTCACCCGGTCGTTCCTGTCACGGATTATAAAACGTTCCGGAAGGTAGGTTTTCTTATTGATGGCTATTTCGACAGCCTTTATTTCCGAATTTTTTGTTTTCGGATTCAACAGCACAAGATGTCTCGACGCATCCTTGCGACGGGAGAAGTAGATGTTGAATGTAGACTTGTAGCCGTCAAGGTATGAGAAAGGATTCGATTCCCGCACCTCCTGTTGTGACGGCTCCACGAGGGTAATCTCCTTCGACGCTGGATTTGCGGTCCACATGCTCTTTCCGTCATACCATGTAGTGCCGGCGCTGGTGGTCAGTTTGAATTTCTGTCCGGCGGTCTTTAGATTACCTGTCACACTCTGACTGTTGCCCGAGACCTTGAAGGCGCATTCCACCGACGAGGAACCTTTAAGTTTCCCGACAGCTTTGTCGAGCACCTGCGCGGCATTCCCGGCACATATGGCGGGCAAAGCCACCAACAGCAGCAAGACCGAGACCAATGTTCTGAATCTGTTCATAGTCAATCCGGATTACATTTTCAAAATAATTTCTTATTCAAGGGTTGCCAGAATCTCTTCAAGCCGTGAAGGATCGACGAGCACGGCACGTGGTTTGCCACCCTGCGACGGGCCGACAATGCCGGCGCGTTCAAGTTGGTCCATTATGCGTCCGGCGCGGTTGTAACCGATTTCATAGTGACGCTGCACCGATGAAGTCGAGGCTTTTCCGGAGTTGACAACAGCTCTCGCCACTTCCACAAAGAGCGGGTCCTTGTCACCGATCGGTCCACCGTCACCGCTGGCTCCACCCTCTCCGTTCTCAGTCGGAGGCTCAGGCAGCCAGTAGACACCCTGCGGATATGGCTGACGCTCCACATAGTCGCATATCTTCTCTACCTCGGGTGTGTCGATAAACGCGCACTGAACGCGCACCATTTCCGAATTATTGAAGATAAGCATATCACCGCGACCTATCAGCTGCTGGGCACCCGGAGTGTCAAGGATGGTCTTCGAGTCAACACCCGACGATACCTTGAATGATATACGGGCCGGGAAGTTGGCCTTGATGATACCTGTTATGACGTTGGTCGAGGGTCGCTGCGTAGCGATTATGACGTGCATACCCACGGCACGGGCCTTCTGGGCGAGTCGCGCAATCGGCATCTCCACGTTCTTGCCGGACACCATCACAAGGTCGCCGAACTCATCGACGATAACCACGATATATGGCAGGAAGCGGTGTCCCTCTGCCGGATTCAGCTTTGCTTCGCGTATCTTGGCGTTGTACTCCTCGATATTGCGAGTGTGGGCGTTCTTCAGAAGCGTGTAACGCTGGTCCATCTCGACGCAGAGAGAACTGAGTGTCGCCTCCACTTTGGCCATGTCGGTTATCACGGGTTCCTCGTCATCTCCCGGAATCATCGCCATGTAGTAATTTTTCAGCTTGTTGTAGAGGCTGAACTCGACCTGCTTCGGGTCAATCATCACAAACTTCACCTCATGCGGGGCCTTGCAGTAGAGCAGCGAGGCAATGATGGCATTCAAGCCTACCGACTTACCCTGACCCGTGGCACCGGCCACAAGAAGGTGGGGCATCTTCGCAAGGTCAGCTATGTAGACCTCATTCGAGATTGTTGATCCGAGCGCGACGGGAAGACTGTAACGGCTCTCCTGATATTTCTTCGATTTGATGATTGTGCGCATCGAGACAGTCTGGGCCTCCTTGTTGGCGACCTCGATACCGACTGTTCCCTTGCCGGGAATAGGGGCGATGATACGCACACCTGTGGCCGACAGGCTGAGAGCGATGTCATCTACAAGACTGCGAATCTTCGCAATCTTGACACCTGCATCAGGCACAATCTCATACAGAGTGACGGTTGGTCCGACTGTCGCCTCTATGCGTGTGATTGGAATACCGAAATCAAGAAGGGTCTTCTCGATTTTCCGTTTGTTTTCCATCTGTTCGTCAGCATCGACACATACACGTTCCTGACCTTCACGGAGTATGTCGAACGGCGGGAATTTGTATTTCTGCGCTTCGAAATGCTCTATGTCCGGACGGAACCTGCGTGAACCGGACTGGTCAATCGAATTTACATTGACAACCATCTTGTCACTTTTCTGCTCCTCTTCGGCAGGCTGCTCAGTTTCTCCGGCACCGGCTTCACAATCTGATGAAGGATCACCGGTTTCATCGGAATCCGTTACGCTTTTCACAGGCTCTTCACCGGTGATTCTCTCACTCCTTTCAGCGGCCGTCTCCTCAACGGGTTGTGTGTAGCGTGGTTCAGGTGCATAACTGTTTATTGCGGGAGCAGGTTCGGGTTCATCGGAGATTTCATAGAGAGAAGTGTCTGAGCTTTCGAACTCCAACGGGTCTGCATCTATACTGTCGTCAGCACCAAATCCGGGTGCTATCACCGCAGCCTCGCCGGCCTTCAGGTCATCTATGCGCTCCTGTTCCTGCATACGGCGTATCTCCTCCTCTTTGGCGAGACGCGCCGCACGTTCCTCGGCTGCAATCCTGCGCTTCTCAGCACGCGCACGGCGCACACGGATTATCCAGTTGACAAGATCGCGCAGACATATCACCACAAACACGGCAATCATGAAGATGCTCAACAGAACAGCTCCGATTCCACCGATGAAATTGATGATAAACTCGTTGACATACGTGCCATGGTAGCCACCCCAGTTGACCGAGGTATGCATGCTGTATGTCACAAGTCCTATTATGAGCGAGACGGTGATGAGGGCCACAAGGCACTTGATCGTGAAGTCGAGTGTCTTGAAACGTGGTTTCCCCACCAAAAGTTTCAGGCATATCGCTCCGGTCCATATGATAATCACAAGCGAACCGAGGCCGAATCCCTGGTTTATCAGGAACTCGGAAAGCCGTGCGCCACCTTCTCCACCGGGGTTCTCGACCTTGGGAGCGAATCCGATAGGCGACGATGCAATCTTCGACTGGTCTTGTATGCAGGTCGAGAAATAGCCGCAGAAAGAGACAGCTAAATATACCGTAAGGCATCCTATGAAGATGCCAGCCAGAATTCTGAACTGCGTGCTTTTGAACCAGGCAAAGAACTTCCTGACAGATGATACGCGGGCCGGCTTCTGTGGCTTGCGGGCGGCCTCCGGTTCCTTCTTAACGGCTTTCCGACGCTTCTTCGGCCCGGATGTTGCTTTCTTTTCCTCCGCGTCGGTTTTCTCAACAACAGGGGTTTCCTCACCGTAGTTTATCTCGGGAGTATAATTATCGTAATTACGCATTTATTTCAATCGGTTTTTCAGACCGCAAATATACTAATATTATTCGGTTTCATCGAATAATTCAGATGGAATCTTTCAAAATAATCTCTTCCGATTCATGTCTGACCTCTTCTTCATGATTGTTGTGTTCCGGATCGGGTGCAGTTTCATGAAGATGTTCCTCAAGTCGTGCGGCCTCTTCCTCCGCTTTAGCGATTTCCTCTTTTGTCTTCGGATTCATCGATTTTTCCGACTCTGACATGGCATATTTGGGTGCCGTGGGGAAGTACGGAATCTTATACCCCTCCTCGCGGTTGACAGCTCTGTCGCGTTTTCCGGGCAAGATTATGACGGGCATTCCGGGTTCGACGAGCTCCACAAGTTCGAGGATATTCTCGTTGGTCAGACGGATGCAGCCATGGCTCGTTCTGTGGCCTATCGACCATGGTGAACAGGTTCCGTGTATGCCTATCTGAGACGTGGTGGGAATCTTGATGCGTATGAAGCGCGGTCCGAACTGACCCTTTTTCTTCGAAGTCACACCGTCGTCGTCAGTATAAAGCCAGTCGGTACTGTTATAAATGCCTTCGACCGAGAAGAATCCTTCAGGGGTGCGGGAGTCAGCTTTCTTATGCTTTGTACCGTAATTCTTCGCACAAGCCATGTCGTATTCCTTCTCGATATGCCCGTAGCGGTCGTAGAGCAGTACCCTCATGCTCGCCTTGTCGACGACTATGAAGCGTGAATATTTGCTTGCAATCAGCTTTTCGGCATACTCCGGCACGCATTCGGCGATAGTGTTCATTATACCACCCTTGTAGTGCATGGCATTTTCGCCTGAGTCAAGGTACTCTCCCATCGCCTCAGGATCTTCAAACGTGTAATCGGAGTCTCCCGGCACGGGGACCCTTTCCTCCTTGATTGAGTCAATAGACTGTTCCTGAGGATATATAGACTCATCGGCTGCCTGCGATGTGTGATTTTTTCTGCCGGAGCAACCGGCAGAGGCAATCATCAGACCGGCAAGCATTGATATTACTGAAGCCTTGTGTAATAGTAGGTTCATTTATAAATTATTATAAACTGAGATATAATGTCCGCGAGTAACAAAGTGCAAAATTACGCAAATTTCAGCAATAAATGAAATTCCATGCGACTTATTTACAACTTTAATAATAAATGCCCCGCAGACGCGGAAAGTTGAATATTTTTTGTTAAATTCGCATTCTGATGAAAACTTCTGTAATAATAGGACTCTCCCTACTGTTGGTGATATGGCTGTGGCTCGCATGGATGCTGCTCACGGCCGGAGGACTGAATCTCAAGAACTTATTGTTGCTGGCTATGTCGGCGATAATAATTTTTGTGCCCCTGTTCAAGAAGTATTTCAAAGGAGCGAAAAACGATAAGTAATGACTCAGGAATTGAATGACAACTTGAAATCCGGCACGGCTGAATATCCGCTGCTGTCGTCTGTCAAAAGTCCCGCCGACCTCAAGAAGCTCGATGTGAGCCAGCTCCCGTATCTTTGTGATGAGATACGGAGATACCTCATTTCCAGTTTGTCGGTAAATCCGGGGCATTTCGGTTCAAGCATGGGTGCGGTCGATATCATTGTCGCCATGCATTATGTATTTGATACTCCTCGCGACCGTATTGTTTTCGATGTCGGTCATCAGGCTTATGCCCACAAATTGCTTACAGGCCGTTTCGAGGCATTCGCAAATCAGCGGAAGAAACATGGCATCAGCGGTTTCCCGTTCCCGTTCGAGAGTGAATACGACACTTTTGTGTGCGGGCACGCCGGAAACTCCATCTCTGCCGCCTTGGGTATGGCGATAGCTGACCTCAACACTCCCGGTCAGGAAGACCGCAAGACGGTCGCCCTCATCGGCGACGCCTCCATCAGCGGCGGTCTGGCGTTCGAGGGTCTTAATAACGCCTCGCAGAATCCCAATAACCTGCTTATCATACTTAATGACAATGATATGTCGATTGACGATAATGTCGGAGCGCTGCACCGCTATCTGTCTGACATGTCAACATCGGCCGGTTATAACCGTCTCCGGTTCAATGTCTACAATCTCTTCAAGAAGTGGGGACTGATAGCCGACAAGGGTAAAGGCTTGATGCTGAGATTCAACAATGCCCTCAAATCGCTCGTGGCCCAGCAGCAGAACATCTTCGAGGGCCTCAACATCAGATATTTCGGTCCTTTCAACGGCAATGATGTCATCAAGGTCGTTAAAGTTCTTCAGGACATCAAGGATATGAAGGGACCGCGCATCCTTCACCTCCACACCCGCAAGGGGAAAGGTTTTGCGGCTGCCGAGAATAATCCGGCCAACTGGCACGCTCCGGGTAAATTTGACCCCGAGACTGCTAAAAGACACGCCGAATCGCGCTCTGAAAACCAGCCTCCACTGTGGCAGGAAGTATTCGGGGAAACGCTCGTGGAGCTTGCAGTTGATAATCAGGCAATAGTAGGCATCACGGCGGGAATGTCATCGGGAACGTCGATGAACAAGATGTCACGCTTCCCCGGCCGTATGTTCGATGTCGGTATCTCGGAGGGACATGCGGTTACTTTCGCCGGCGGTCTCGCAGCTGCCGGCAAACGTCCGTTTGTTGCCATTTACTCATCGTTCCTGCAACGTGCTTTCGACAATATCATTCACGACGTGGCAATCCAGAATCTGCCTGTAACTTTCTGCATAGACCGCGCCGGTATTGTCGGAGAGGATGGAGTCACACATCACGGAGTGTTCGACATCTCATATCTGCGCATCATTCCCGGCATGAAGATTGCGGCTCCCATGGATTCGCGCACTCTGCGTAATATCATGGCCGCATCGCTCGAATGGGATGGCCCGCTCGCTATCAGGTATCCGCGTGGAAAGTCTGACACCGCCGATTGGAAAACCCCGTTTGAACCTGTTGAAATCGGGAAATCTCGCACTCTTTCCGAGACTCCCGGCGCAAGAATCGCCATACTGTCAGTCGGTCCCGTCGGAAGTGACGCTGCAAAGGCGGTTTCTGTCCTCAAAGAAAAGGGTATTGTCGCAGACCATATCGACATGGTGTGGGTCAAGCCTCTCGACGAGGAGGCTCTCCGCAATGTGATGAACCGTTATGAAGCGGTGGTCACGGTTGAGGATGGTACTGTGCGCGGTGGCTTCGGGTCTGCTGTCGATGAATGGCTTGATGCCCATGGTGCAGCATGCAAGGTCATCAATCTCGGTATTCCCGACAACTGGGTATATCAGGGAACAGTGCCTGAGCTGCGGGCCGAATGTGGCTATGACACCGATGGAATAGTCCGTGCAGTCGAAAAACTGCAGGCCGGACTCACTGAAAACCCGGCTTAATTGTTATTCTGTCATGAAGATTATCATTGCCGGTGCCGGTGAAGTCGGCACACACCTTGCCAAGATGCTCTCAAAGGAGAATCAGGATATTACCCTGCTCGACAGCGACCAGGCCAAGCTTGATGTGATTGATTCCAACTATAACCTCATGACGTGGAACGGATCCACTTCATCGTTCGAGAGCATGAGGGAAGTCGGTGTGGGCGACGCGGACCTGTACATCGCTGTCACACCGTTTGAGACACGCAATCTTGCAAGTTGTGCTATCGCCAAGAAAATGGGTGCGAAGAAGACTGTTGCCCGCATTGACAACAGTGAGTTTCTGGTTCCAGAGAACCGTCAGGTTATCCGCGAGCTCGGAATTGACTTTGTGATTTATCCGGAACATCTTGCCGCCAACGACATCGCTCTGTCGCTGAGCCATAACTGGGCACGCTACTGGGGAGAACTTCACGACGGCGCACTTCTGCTGATCGGTGTCAAGATACACTCCAATTCCGTATTGCTCAATGTCAAGCTGAAGGACCTTCCGGTTACAACCCACGATTTCCACATTGCGGCCATCAAGCGCAACAACGAGACCATCATCCCTAACGGTAATGATGAGATCCGGCCTGACGACGTGGTATATTTCATCACCACTCCCCCATACACGCAGCAGGTGCGTGAACTGTGCGGCAAGACCAAGAAGGTCATAAGGAAGGCCCTCATAATGGGTGGCAGCCGTATTGCACGCCGTTTTGCCGAACTGTTTCACGACAAGTTCCATATCAAGATTCTGGAGACCGATATGGCTGTCTGCGAACAGCTCGCAACTGAATTGCCTGACTGCGAGATTGTCTTCGGGGACGGCCGCGACATTGAGGTGCTTCGTGAGAACAACATCTATCAGTACGACGCATTCCTGGCTCTCACTGATTCTTCCGAGACCAACATCCTCACATGCCTCACGGCAAAGGAGTTCGGTGTGCCCAAGACCATCGCCGATGTTGAGAACCTACAGTTCCTCGGACTTGCCGAGAAACTCAATATCGGCAATACCATCAATAAGAAACTTCTCGCATCGAGCCGAATCTACAAGATACTGCTTGATGCCGATGAAAGCAACTCCCGCTTCTTCGCTCTCGCTGACGCGGAGGTTGCCGAGATATATGTGAAGCGTGGAGCGAAAATCACGCGTGCCGCTGTCAAGGACCTGCACCTTCCGTTTGGAATGACTCTTGCAGCACTTGTCCGCGACGACGATGTGATGCTTGTCAACGGTAACACGCACATTCATGAGGGGGACTATGTGGTGGTATTCTCTCTGATGGGTACTATCCAGAAGATTGAGAAATGGTTCAACTGATGGTTTAACTAACACCTTGTAAATGCCCCATTATCTAAGACATAGATCATATATAAACATCCTCATGCTGCTCCGTGTTGTCGGGTGGCTTCTCATGATTGAGGCTCTGTTTATGGTTCTTCCCTGCATTGTAGCGATAATCAACGAGAATGAAAGTTTCATACCGTTTCTGATCTGTATCGGCATAACGGGAGGTTCCGGTGGACTGATGACTCTTATCAAGCCCAAGTCGCGTGAGATGGGTAAGCGCGAGGCGATTCTGCTTACAGGTTTCACATGGGTCGTGCTCTCGATGTTCGGTATGCTGCCGTTCATGCTCTATGGCACACATATGTCTGTCACGGATGCTTTCTTCGAGACCATGAGCGGTTTTACCACTACCGGAGCCTCGGTGCTCCCCTCGCTCAGCGATGTCCCGAAATCAATCCTTGTCTGGAGATGTGTCACACAGTGGATCGGTGGACTCGGAATAATTCTCTTCACGCTCGCCGTGGTGCCGATGCTCAACACTTCGGGCGGAATGCAGATGTTCAACGCCGAGGTCACGGGCATAACCCACGACAAACTCCGTCCTCGTGTCAGCTATACCGCCAAGGGTCTGTGGGGTGTCTACGCCATCTTGACAGTATTGCTCATAATCCTCCTCTCCTTTTCGGAGATGGATTTCTACGACGCTTTCTGTTACGGACTCTCCACGATGTCGACCGGTGGTTTCTCGACAGACAACGGTGGAATCCATGACCTCAATTCCCTCTACGTGAAAATAGTCATGATTATTTTCATGTTCCTCGGAGGTGTCAATTTCTCTTTGCTCTACCACACAGCCACCGGAAAGACAAAGGGCCTTTTCAAGAACACTGCCCTCAAGGTTTATATATGGTTCATACTTGTAGGCACATTGGTGTTTATCATTGATATTCTTATCGGAGGTAAGGATTTGACCGTTGCCGACCTCACAATCGACCCGCTTTTCCAGTCGGTGTCACTGCTGTCATCCACGGGTATCACCGAGCCTGACTTCCGTGACTGGGGATCACTTTCGGTCGTGATGCTGATTATAATGATGATTGTCGGCGCATGTGCCGGATCGACATCAGGTGGTGCCAAAATTGACAGATTTGTCATTCTATGCAAGTTTCTGAAGAATGAGTTCTACAAGATGATGCACCCCGGAGCTGTCACGACCGTCAGCTTCAACGGCAAGGGAACACAGGTTGCCGTGGTCAACAAGACGCTCGCCTTTCTCTTCATGTTCATCATCATAATAGTGGCCGGCGGTGTGTTGCTGTCGCTGATGGGCATGGAGCTGTCGGAAGGCTTGTTCTGCGCCCTGCAGGCCATATCCAACACCGGACTCGGATCAGACGCTACCGGTGTCAACGGCGACTACTCGCTCGTATCGACAGGAGCCAAATGGCTCCTCAGCTTCATAATGCTTGTGGGCCGTCTCGAAATCTTCACGATCCTACTCCTCTTCACCCGCTCCTTCTGGAAAAAGTGACGACATAGGCCTTATAAGCCCCATAAGCCCTATAAGTCCTATAAGTCCTATAAGACCTATAAAGTCAGGCGGCGGTAATCGCCTCGTGCAGCAGCGCCACAAACTGCGCCACCTTGGCAGCCATATTGGGGAAGTATTTCAGCAGCGATTCCCTGAAAATCCGGTTGGTGACAAAAACATTCTTCTCCATGTCGCCGTTCTGGCAGACATAGTTCAGAATGTTGTTTATGAATTCCTCCTGCTCGGCTGTCAGTGTATTGACCGATATGAACTCAGTGAAGAGCCGTATCGCCTTCTGCCGGTCAAGTCCGGAAATCTTGCGTATAAAAGCTGCGACCGGGATGTCAGCAGTCATCTGCTCCCGTTGCAGGTAGCGGTCGTAATCCTCTTTTGTGCCTAACTCATGCCACAGTATGCGCTCCAGTTCGTCTATGTCTGAGGCTGTAAGCCGTTCGATGTTCTGAATCTTTTGCAGCACCGGTAAATCGCGGTTTCGGGAGAGATAATCGAGAACACGCTCCTTGTAGGTCACATCAGAGTTTATCGAGGGGGCTTCGCCTCCGTCGGTAATCACATCCCCTATGTTGACAGTAAATGTCTTCCCTGCCTCGGCTTTGAGGAATTTCATCAGATCGCGCAGTTCCCGGCGCATCCGTTCTATGGAGCCGAGTGTCTTGTTCTCCCAGAATGCTGATGTCACCACCTCATTGAGCAGCGGTAATTTCGACTTTATTTCCGGGACGGTCGCTTTGCCTCGCAACGTATCTGCAATCCGGGTGATTTGAGATTCATACCCTGTCGCGGAAAAATTATCATCGACCATGCCAAGTTGCACATAAAGCGACAGTAGGTCGAACTTTTTCGCCAGCTCATCCTCTTTTGTCTTAGGGAGTAAAGGGGCTATCTCATTTTTAAGTTCGAGCACATCGACCTCGGAGATGAATTGCCAGCTCGAAGCCTCGCGGAACCGGCATACCGCCGCCCAATGGCTGCGCACCGATATGTGCATGTCGTCGAGCCGCCCGACTTCTTTTACCAGCATATCTTTCAATTCGTCGTGGAAACTCTTGGCGAAACCGTCGGCCTGATACTGTTCTGACTGGAGCGCACAGGCGATTGCCGCGCGTGTCCCGAATAATCTCTCGGTGAGTGATACCGCCCGGACAGCTTTCCCCTCTTTCGGGTTGGCTCCGAAGTATTTGAAATTCCCTCCCCAGTCGAATATACAGAATTTCTTCTTATGTTCTCCGGCACCGTAGATGTCCGGACTCAATCGCGTGCCTCGTCCTATCATTTGCAGGAACTTGATCCGGGAGCGTACACGCTTGAAGAAGACGAGGTTCAGAGCGTCGGGTACATCAATTCCGGTGTCGAGCATATCTACCGACACCGCGATCTGAGGTTCCGAGTCGCGCTCGCTGAACCGGTCAATCAGGTCTTGCGAATACTTTATCGAGTAATCAATCTGCTCGCAGAAGTGCGGGCCATACTCCGGATAAAGCACGTTGAAACGCTCCACAATCAGACCGGCCGTCTTGGTATTCATGGCAAATATGATTGTCTTGCCTATCATCTCGCCCGAATGAATCTTAAAGCCGTTCTCCATGAGGTCCTGGAGCATCTTGTCGATTGTGTCGGTGTTGTAGATATACTTGTAGATTTCCTGCTCGCCGATGTCGCGTGGTCGCGCATTGTCGTCAGGATCTTTGGTTGCCTGTTCATATTCCCACACCTGTTCGAGCTGTTCCTTTTCTCCGTCGGATAGGTCATCATACTTTATACCCTCGTTCACAACCTTGGAGCCGTGTATCAGTCCCTTGTAGTCCACAAGATAGCCGTCGTCTACGGCCGTCTCATACTCGTAATAATCGGTCGGTTCGCCACCTTCAAGGTCCAGAAGGTCATAGGTGGATTTGTCAACCTGGTCACGCGGAGTGGCGGTCAGACCGACAAGCAGCGAGTCGAAATAGCGGAATATGTCACCATACTTGCCGAATACCGAGCGGTGCGCCTCATCTATTATTATCAGGTCAAAACGTCCGATGCTGTAAGGTTTTTCGTCAGTGTTGACGTAGTTGATCATGGTCTGGTAGGTAGAGAATGTTATCCGGGCATTGGGGTCAATCTCCGTGGTCTTGTCGCTCAATACGGTGATTGGCGTGTTTGGCAACAGTTTGGCGAATGACCGCGCCGCCTGATTTACGAGCGATGTCCGGTCGGCGAGAAAAAGAGTGTTCTTTACCCGTCCGTTCCTCTGGAGAACATCCACAAGCGAGATTGCCGTGCGTGTCTTGCCGGTGCCTGTGGCCATGACCAACAGACCGCGCCGATGGTGGGCGTTGAACCATTCGCACATGTTCTTTATCGCACGCTTCTGATAATACCGGTCGGTTATCGCATCCTTTACCGAGAAGTCGGTTATGGCCACTGGCGATGTGCGCCGCGACATTATCAGTTCAAGGTCTTTCTCCGTATGGAATGCGAAAAGTTGGCGCGGCGGATAACCCAAACCATCAATCACGTATATTTCAAAGCCGTTCGTGTAATAGATTACCGGGCGGACTTTGTAACGCTTTTCAAGACAGTCTGCATAAAGTTCCGCCTGATGCTTGCCCGCCACGGCATCTTTGCTTGTGCGTTTAGCCTCGATTACAGCAAGCGGTTTTCCGTCAGCGCCGAACAGCACATAATCGGCATAGCCTTTGCCCGATCCGTTGGGCATACCTTCCACCTCCACCTCAACACATGCCTTTGATGAAGCGATGTCTCCTTCCATATCGAGTAATTCCCAACCGGACTCGCGTAGCATCAGATCGATAAACCGGCGGCGTGTCTCTGCCTCCGATATGTCACCCCAGCTAAGTTGGGCGGTGACAGCAGGGGCTTCCTCTACTTTGGCCGGTTCAATCTTGGCGGCAAATGACTCGGGCGACTCAGCCGCGCGAGGAACGAAAATTCGTGGTCGCGGCTTGCTGGTAGGCAGCCACGACTTGTCAAACGGCGCGAGTGAATCAATAAAACGGAGTTTGAGAAGCACCGCACCGGTGAGATTATACAGATTGAGGGTAGTGAAGAATGCGTCGCTGCGCGTCACCGCGCCGTCGTGGGCAGCGAGATTGCCGACTTTCCGTATCCAGTGGACGGCCCGCATCAGGTCAGCGTCGGCGATAAAATCGGCGAACACAGGCGAGGTGCTGAGCTGGTGGAGCGAGGCGCGTTCCGGAAGTTCCACCCTCTTCATCCGGTATATAGCCTTGACGAGCCACTCCAACGCCTTCCGCGCATTGATGGCCGCCGAGTCAGGCTCGGTGTACTGACGCTGCTCGCACAGGTCACACAGACTGTGCAGCTGAGCAAGCTCCGGAAACTCCCTGAGATAATCAAAGTTCAGCATGGCCTAATTATCCTTTCATACGTTTGAAATTCTCTTTAGTCTTTTCAATCTCGCGGCGCAATTCTTCCTCTGTCGGAAGCATCAACTTATACTTAGGTGCAAAGATGCTGATGTCGCTCCTGCTTCCAAGAGTATATTCAATGACAGTGTCATTTTTCTCCGAACACAAAATAATTCCTACTGTCGGATTATCATCTCGAGTACAAACTTCCTTATTGAAATAGTTTACATACAACTGCATCTGACCAACATCTGCGTAGCTCGCCTTATTCATTTTGAGGTCAACAATTACATAACAGTGAGCAAGGACATTGTAAAAAACTAAATCCGGATAGAAATGGTCTCCCTCCAGAGTGAACCTCTTCTGTCGGCCCATAAATGCATATCCTCTCCCGAGTTCAAGGAGAAAATCCTCTATATGAGTAAGGATTGCGCTTTCGAGTTCTCTTTCCTGCAAAGACGGGTCTTCTTTCAAATCAAGAAACTCAAGTACAAATGGGTCATGTACCAATTCCAATGGATCGAACTTTTCAGGTTTGACCGGGATATTTCTTTCTATTATATCTCTTACTTCCTTGTCATCACGATGAGACGATAGCAACCGTTCATAATACTGGGTAGCAATTTGGCGTTCAAGTTGCCGCACACTCCATGACTCTTTGACCGCCGATTTTGCATAATAATCCCTTGCCTTATGATTATCAACTCGCATAAGAATTTGATAATGAGACCACGATAATTTGGCAGACAGCGTCTGCCAAATTGGGAAAGTCAGATAAAACTGACGCATATTTCTTAAATTGCGTGCAGAAAATCCCTTACCGAAAACCTTAGTAAGATTCATTGAAATTGAATCGATAAGGCTGTCGCCATATGATGCATTATCTTCTCCACCCTGGGCGTTGACAATAAGTTCACCGATATGCCAATATGCCTGTACCATAGTGGTATTTACTGTGTTGGCGACTTTAGTACGGGCTTCTTTCAAAATCTGACTGATTTGAGAGAACAGGTTTTCAGTTGGAAGGTTGTTATTATGAATCAGATTTGACATAACTTTAAAATTAAAAATGGAGTATGATACCTTACTTTTTAATTGAACCAATAATCCATGCGGCTGTCGAGTAGCGTCTGCAACTCCCTCAACGACTTCTCAATCTCCCCTTTCCGGGCCTCGATCGCCTCCACCTTCGCCGCAAATTTCCGCTGCAATTCGAGAGGCGGCAGAATGATAGGAAAAGCGTTTAGAGTTTTCTGATTGATATTGGCAATATTGCAACCACGTCCGGAACTTGTAAGAACTGCTCTCACTTCTTTTGTCCTTAGAAGATGTAGCAAGTACGAGTGATTAACACTATCCGAATTGACTCTACACCTTATACAGAAGCCACTGAATGTACAATCTTCATCAACATCCCGTACAAGCACAGATCTGCCAATAAGAGCTTTGTTTCCGTTTGATCTTACGAAGACAATATCATTATCTTTTAGCAAATACTCATTAGATATTGAATCCGAGATGCTAAGAACAAGGAAATCTGATGGCGATAGATACTTATTATCCTTAAAACATCCCACACCGAGACACTTTATAGGTTTTCCACTTTCATCAGGGGCATAATTCAACCCATTCTTGAAGGAGGCTATGGTACCAAGTGTTGTACATTCCCAATCAAAATCATTATACACCGGATTTCCGAACATAGTATAAAACAGTGATTGCGCCAGCAAGTCAAGCTGTTTGATTTGCTCACGCTTAGCCTCAATCACCGAATTGATCCCGTCCAACTCTTCTACTATCCGCCGTTGGACTACTAACGGGGGAATAGGCATTACGATTTTCAATAAATCTGCTTTGACCAAGCTTGGCAAAGTTGTAGCCCTATTATGCCTCATAAAGTCATAATCCACACAGAAATAATAGAGAAACTTTGCCTCGATACATGACTTATTTGGTACTATTCCGAAAGCTGTATCAACATTCCAAAATTTAGTTTTAACGAATATTGGCTTATTTATACTCCCTTTTCTGCCGAGTATTACAGAATCTTCTGGACATAGATATGAGTTTGCGTAGCTCATTATACCACCACTACCATATATTGGATATTGCCCATGCGGACTTTCTACATTTTTCTGATTCTTACCGTTTATAATAGTAAGTACTTCTTGCCAAGGTTTATACTCCCAATTATGTTTCATGATTTTTGGATTTTGTTTCGGTAGTTGATTCTGGCTTGGTACATCTGTTCTTTGATGCCTCCGTTTTGGACGAAGTCGGTTTTGCAACGCTCTATGAGTTTGAGCAGCAACAGGTCTGCCTGGTGCAACAGGGTGATTGCGATGTTGCAGATTGTTTCGTCGCTGCGGCTCTGTATCGCGTCGCGGTAGTATGCCGAGTCATTATGCCGTGCGCATATGGCGCGTGTCTTCACACTCTTCTCGCTGTTGACCTCCCATTGACTAAGCCCCCGCACACGGAGATAGTCCTCGTAATCCAACAGCAATTCCTGAAGACTCGCCTTAGCTACGTTGAGCAGCTTCAACTCCGTCTCGCTCGAAGTGGTCGAAGCCGCAGAACCCTCCGCAATGTTCTGCCGGCCTGAACGCGCAGCCTGAACCATCTGGTCAATCGTACGGTCACCGGGGCGCAGGTACTTGTGCGCGAAGTAATAGGTGATGTCGTAGATGCACTCGGTCTTCTGAAAGACAATCAGGTTGCGGTAATTGCCCTTGATCGGCAGGAAGTCGGTCGGCATAGTTTTTCGGTTTTAAAGGTTAGTATTTTTGTTGGTTATAAGGCTTATATGTCTTATAGGGCTTATATGTCTTATAGGGCTTATGGGTCTTATAGGTCCTATAGGGCTTATAACTCCTATTTGGCTTATAAGACCTATCCGGCCTATTGGGTTATCAGCTCCGTCAGGCGGGCGAGCGAGGCTGTGATGGTGGTTTCGAGGTCGTTGATACGACCGAGAATCACTTCGGGGGCATCGTAGTGCACTTCCTCGCGGATGGTTTCCTTGTAGGTGTTGAAGGCAAGGTCGTAGTCATGTTCGCGAATCTCGTCGGCCTGTACCATAAAAGACCGGTCGGTGCGCTTACGGTCTGCCTCCGGCTCAAGATTGTGGAAACGGGCTATGATGTCGGGAATATCATTGTCGCTGACTGGATTGCGTTTGTCGTCAAGCGAGAAGCCGTCAGCCTTCATGTCGTAGAACCAGACCTTGTCAGTACCACCAGCTCCCGTCTTGGTGAAGATTATTATAGCTGTCGAGACTCCCGCATAGGGCTTGAACACGCCCGACGGCATCGAGATGATGGCCTCCAGACGGTTGCCGTCAACTATAGCCTTGCGGATGGCCTTGTGAGCATTGGAGGAGCCGGTCAGTACTCCGTCGGGGACAATCGACGCGCACCGGCCCCCGACCGCAAGCGAACGCAGGAAGAGCGACAGGAAAAGAAGCTCTGTCTTCTTAGTCTTGGCTGTGGCAAGCAACGACTTCGCCACTCCCTCATAATCAAGATTGCCCGCAAAGGGGGGATTGGCAAGAATAAGGGAATAGCGGTCAGTATCGGTATTGTCGCCCGACAGCGAGTCGCGGAAAGCCACGTCGGGGTTGTTGATGTCATGGAGCATGAGGTTCATCGCGCCGATCCGGAGCATGGTCTGGTCGGTATCGAATCCGTGAAGCATCGAGTTTCGGAAGTGCTCGTCGTGCGCGGGCTGCATCAGCTCCCTGCTGTAATGCTCCTTCACATACTTTGCAGCCTCGACAATGAAACCGGCCGAACCCATTGCCGGGTCGCATATGGTGTCGCGGAGCGACGGCTGCATCAGCTCCACCATCATCCTGATTATGTGGCGGGGAGTGCGGAACTGCCCGTTCTGTCCCGAGGCCGCCATCTTGCCGAGTATGTACTCGTAGACATCGCCCATCGTGTCGCGGTCATTCAGATCGAGCGCATCGATACCGTCAACAATCCTTACCAGTGCCTTGGGACTCTGAATCAGGAAGACGGCGTTGCCCATGAACCGCGAGTATGCCGAATCGGAACCACGGTCGAGGTTCTTGATATAAGGAAAGACATCCCGGCTGATCGTGCGATACATCTTGTCGGCCTCGTAATGCTTGAAGTTGTGCCAGCGCAAAGTCTCAACCGGAACATCCTTGTCGGTTTCCGGATTGTGCCATGAACCATATTCGAAGGTTGCATCACTTACAGCCATGTCAAGTCCAAGTTCCTGCGAGAGACTTTCCTGTTGGATCTGGACATCGTCGAGCATCTTCATGAACAGCAGGTATGTCATCTGTTCAAGAACAGTCATGGGGTTGGTTATGCCGGAACCTTCCCAGAATGTCCGCCATATCTGGTCTATCTGATTTTTTATCTGTCCTGTTATCATAGTCCGTTGTATTTGTGCCGAATCGCGTAAATCAGAGCGGTGCGTGTCAGCGCATACAAAGGTAATGATTTTTTATGAGACATCAAAAAATAGCCGCCCCGATTGAAGGGCGGCTATTGTATGTGAAATGGTTGTTATCGAGAGGGTATGGCGGGCTGCTTATTTGAGCACGGTGTGGAGGAAACGGTCGTATTCCTCCCAGTCGCGGATGGGGTTGGCAGCCACGCCTGAGAGCATCGCACCCTGTGCCACAGCCGGAGAAACCTTGTAAAGCAGACGCGGGTCGAAAGGCTTCGGAAGGATGTACTCGGGACCGAACGAAAGCTCTTTCAGGCCATAGACCTCAAGAACAGACTCGGGCACGGGTTCCTTGGCGAGAGCGGCGATAGCGTAGGTTGCCGCAACCTTCATCTCCTCGGTGATAGCGCTTGCATGGCAGTCGAGAGCACCACGGAAGATGTAGGGGAAGCCGAGCACGTTGTTAACCTGGTTGGGATAGTCGCTGCGGCCTGTCGCGAAAATAACATCCTGACGGGTTGAGTGGATGAGGTCGTACGAAATCTCGGGGTTCGGGTTGGCAAGCGCGAACACAATAGGCTTCGGAGCCATTGAGAGAACCATCTCCGGAGTGAGAACGTCGGCCACGCTCAGGCCGAGGAACACGTCAGCACCCTTCATGGCCTCTTCGAGAGAGTGTACATCCTGGTTGGTCACAAACTCCTGCTTGTACTTGTTGATGTCAGTGCGGTCTGCGCGGAGCACACCCTTCGAGTCGCACATGATGACGTTCTCCGGCTTGACACCGAGACGTATATAGAGCTTGGTGCAGCTGATTGCAGCTGCGCCGGCACCGTTCACGACGAGCTTTACCTCACCGATTTTCTTGCCCTGAATCTCAAGTGCGTTAAGAAGAGCGGCACCTGATATGATGGCTGTACCATGCTGGTCATCGTGCATGACAGGGATGTCACACTCAGCCTTCACGCGAGTCTCGATCTCGAAGCTCTCAGGAGCCTTGATATCCTCCAGGTTGATACCGCCGAATGTCTTGGAGATAGCCTTGACAGTCTCGATGAATTTATCGGGATTCTCCTCGTCAACCTCGATGTCGAAAGAGTCGATACCTGCGAAAATCTTGAAAAGAAGAGCCTTGCCCTCCATAACCGGCTTCGATGCGAGGGCACCGATGTTGCCGAGACCCAATACGGCTGTACCGTTCGAGATGACTGCCACGAGATTACCCTTGTTGGTGTACTTGTAAGCGTCATAAGGATTCTTCTCGATCTCAAGGCAGGGATATGCCACGCCCGGCGAGTATGCGAGTGCGAGATCCTTCTGGTTGGCATGAGGCTTGGTGGGAACCACCTCGGTCTTTCCGGGGCGTCCCTCCATGTGGTACTTAAGTGCTTCTTCTTCTAATGCATTCATGGTTAAAATCTGTTTTTGGAAACTGTACATACAGTTTCTCTGATATTATTATAACAATTTAAGGTTAATCTTGATTTTTTCTTTTATCTTTGCAGCCCGTAAGGGTTGCAAATCTTATGCAAATATATGAAAAATAATTTTGAACTCGGAAGAAATTTCCATGAATATATAAAAAAAAATTCATCGGCCGACGTAAGGGGGTTGATTTTGGCCGCGCATGGCCGTAATCATGACTTCCCGGTACGGTTTGCGGTCACTCAGATAGAATGTCGTCAGAAGACCTCGCGCAAGCTGTCGTCGTTCATTTCGCATGACGAATTCCTCTTTCCCTCCGTGCAGGCTGCCGAACAGGCCACCCACCAGTGTGTCGCCGCATATCATGCACGGCTTGTCGGCTCAGGGAAAAGAATCGCCGACCTTACCGGGGGACTCGGTATAGATGCTTTCACTCTTGCCGCGAACGGGAATTCCGTCACCGCGTGCGAGCTTGACGCGGAACGCGCCGAAGTACTGAGCCACAATGCCAAGGTTCTAGGCCTGACTGACATCAGAATCGAGAATGTTGACTCGATAGAATGGCTCCGGCAACGGACCGGCCGAAAGCCGTTCGACATGATATTCGTGGATCCGGCGAGGCGTGACGCCGCCGACCGGCGCAAGTTCATGCTGCGCGACTGCCTGCCAGATATTGTCGGCTCATGGGATACGATCCGATCCTCAGCCCGGAGAATCATGGTCAAGGCCTCCCCGCTGCTCGACATAGAATGTGCATTGCAGGAAATACCGGGCATAGAGGAGATACACCTCGTCTGCGTGAAGGGGGAATGCAAGGAAGTGCTGCTGATTGCCGCCGGAACCGAAACGGCAGGCAGTGCGGACACTCACACATCATCGGTAATAGCGGCAGCGGTAGCACCGGCAATAACCGCCGTGGACTTGGATGATACTCCCGACGCGTCGCTGCGGGAAATCAGCCGGTGGGAATGCACCTATGACGCATTGGGAACAGCCGCGCCGATTGCAGACATATCCGCCATAACTCCCGGCACTTATCTCTATGACCCCAATGCCGCAGTGCACAAACTGCGTTGTGCTTCAGCTCTGTGCGAGGCGTATCCGGGACTCTTCCGGGTAGCGGCCAACACCGACCTGTATTGGTCCGCTGAACTCATAGAGGATTTTCCCGGCCGAAGATTCAGGATAGAGTCTGTACCCGACAGCAAAGAAATCAAGAAATTGAAAGGCTCCCGTCGGGAGGTGGCTGTCCGTAACTACCCTCTCACCGCCGAACAGCTGAGAACAAAACTAAAAGTGCTCCCCGGCGGCAACGAAAACTTCATCTACGGTTGCCGTGCCGGAGAAAAGGGCACCACTCTCCTGCTCGACTGTATTCGTGTATGACGCACGAACCACATGTGACACATGAGCCGGGCCAAAACAACAAGACCGGACTCCGGAATAATTTTTGGTTCGATTTTTGTTATTGATAACAGGGGTATGTCAATATCGGCATACTTCCGCATAACCAAGCAAACTGTTCTATGACATTAGATAAAATCAAGGAATTGCATTCGCGCGTCAACTCTGAACTCGACGCGTCACACTTCGGCAAAGCTATCTCTACCGTTAAAGCTATGCTTAAAGAAACAGGTCTTAACCGTCAGGTGGACAATGTGGAACGCATAGGCGAAACCTTCCGCTACATGCTCCATTATCTTCTCGAAGGTGTGCCCGACGAAGGCCGCGACAGATTGCTGTCTGAGATTTCGGAACAGTTGCGCGGATACGCCGACCTCGCGTTGCGCGCGGCATTGGCTGTTGACTGCCCTGACTATTATTACTCGCTTCTGCGGTTCAATACACTCCGAGACGAGCATGTGTCTGACATCTTGAGGGAATATGGAGAGATTTCCTCGGAGATGAGCCTCGCCGAACTCGGCGGCAATGACGTGACAGACTTGCGCAAGCGACGCGAAAGCCAGCTCACGCGGCTCTTCAACGCTCTCTTCACATCTCTCGGCGCGGATGCCGACTATGCCGACCTCACCCGCTATCTGAACTCCGGTTATGCCGACACCAACGTGGCTGCACAGGCTCTGAGCGCGATGACTCTCGCCCAGCTCTGCTTCTACGACAAAGCCAAGCTGACCGCGATGCTCGACATCTACGACAACGCCGAGAATCCGGAACTGGCAGCACGCGCCCTTGTGGGTATCGTCCTCTCTATGATTGACAACAAGGCCCGCATCGAGGCCGATACTGCGCTTATGAGCCGTCTGTCTCTCTGGAATGACTCTATCGAGACATACCGACGACTTCAGGAAGTCATCAAGGTAATAATCGGAACACGCGACACCGAGCGTGTCGCGGCCAAAATGAAAGATGAGGTTATCCCCGAGCTTATGAAGCTCCGTCCCGACATAATGAAGACCCTCCGCGAGGGAAGCACCGAACTCGATGCCGCCATGCTTGAGAACAACCCTGAATGGGAAGAGATTCTCTCCAAAAGCGACCTCACCAAGAAAATGCAGGAACTCAGCGAGATGCAGAGCGACGGCGCGGACCTGATGATGGTGACGTTCTCCAATCTGAAGCAGTTCCCGTTCTTCAACACTGCGGCCAACTGGTTCCTCCCCTTTGATTCTGAACGTTCGGAACTCAATCTCTCTCCTGAAATGAAACGCATGGTGGAGATGCTTCACAATATAGGTGGCGTAATCTGCGACTCAGACATGTATTCGTTGGCTCTCGCCGCCGAACGTATGCCCGAAGCACAGAAAAACATGATGACCGGACAGCTCTCGGCACAGTTCGAGAATATGTCGGAAGAGGCTAAGTCAACGCTGACCAAGTCTTCCGAACCGGCTTTCGACACCGCCGCACTCAAGACTGTGCGCGACCTTTACCGCTTCTTCAAACTGTTCCGCAAACGCGAGGGCTTCAACGACCCGTTCGCACGTCCGCTAAAATTCCTTGACCTCCCTGTTGTCGGCACTATGATGAGCGAGGAGGAGGTGCTGCGTCTTGTCGGCGAATTCTATTTCAAGCGCGGTTACTATGCCGATGCGCTGCCGATGCTTGAGGCGTTGGCCGCTGAAAATGCCGATGACGCCACATTATGGGAGAAGATAGGATTCTGTCACCAGTCAGCCGGACGTTTCGCTCAGGCACGCGAGGCATATTCAAAGGCTGCGCTTCTGAAGACTCCCGGACCATGGCTGACCAACAAATTAGCTTATGTGAACCGGAGGTTGGGCAACTATGCCGAGGCTGCGGAATATTACACAAATGCCTTGGAGATGGATCCCGACAACGTTTCACTGATCATGAACGCCGGAAACATGCTGCTGGAGACGGGAGATGTGGCCGGCGCGCTCAGCCATTTCTATCACGCGAATTATCTGCGCAGTGACAATCAGAAGGTCATGCGCGCCGTGGCGTGGGTTGAACTGCTCAACGGGAATTTCGCCAAGAGCGCAGACTACTATTCACGCATCATCGCACTCGGTGCTCAGGCATCGGACTATCTGAACGCCGGGCACGCAGCACTGCTGCAGGGACATTTCAAGGAGGCTGTGAATTTCTACCGCCTTTCAGCCGAAGGAAATGAAGCGGATTTCGACCTCGCCTTCAACGCCGACCTCGCTACCCTTGAATCATTGGGCGCGAACCGCCGCACAGCCCAGCTGATAGCCGATGCTGCCGCAGGACCCGTTTCATAAAAACTGCCTTAGAAAGCAAAATGGAATGAGAAACGGAGTCCCGAATTGGGGGCACCGGGCGTGTCGCGGTAGCTGAGACGCCATATGTAGTCAAGACGAAGGAAAGTCAGGATGTTGTCTATGCCGACACCTATCTCCATATAAGGTGTCTTGCCCATCACACGCGTGCCTCCACCCTCGGGGAAGCGATACAGATTGTCGTTGTATGCCGGATTGTTCTTCTTTGTCAGACTTCCGGCAAAGCTCTTGAATGTAATGACCTCGCGCAACCGTAACTTCTTAATCAAGGGAATACGGTTGAATATAAGACCGTTCAGGTTGTAGTTAAGGTCGAGCGACACATATTGGTCCATCGCGAACTCCATAGGGTTCAGCAGACTGAATGTCTCGGACTGGACGGTATAAGCCACGTTGGCGTTCTGCCACAGGAGTGCGGGGAACTGCACCTGGTCCCACAACTTCGCCGCCTTGAAGATAACATCCGCATAACCGAAAGCGGAGAACCAGAAACGTTTTTGGAGACAGAACTCAGTGAGGTTGAGCGTGAACTCAGACCCGAAAAGACCTTTCGGACCGAATGTGTGGGCGAGAATCAGACAGATTGCATCGCGGTTGATGTTGTGGCGCTCATTATAAGTCTGCATGAATTTCTCACCGGGAGCATATCGGAGTTGCAGGCGCATACTGTTCTGGGTATATCCCGGCACACTGAGACCATCGGCCGTCATGAACGGCACGAACCGCGACGATTCCTGATGCTGATACTGCACGGCCGCATTGAGCGACAGATTGTTGCGCCACTCTATATTGTATTCGAGTTTGGCGAGACGTTCATAGGTAGTAAGATTGCTATCAAGACGCTTCACGGAGTTGAGCAGGTTGCTCGCCGAGTTGGTCATATAGTGCTGCCCGAGCTTGTTGACATCATAGCGGTACGTGGCGCGGATGCCGTTCATCGGGAACTCACGTGAGTGATATTTCTTCTTGACAAACGAATACTCCAGTTCTGCGTTATACTTCCACTTCTTATCCTTGAAACCATAGGCCACATAACCGCGTCCGAAAACACGATCGCAGAGATTTGCTGTGGTCAGTCCACCCAATGCAAGGCGCAGTCCCTCGGTGGCATTGTAGCTGATGAACGTGTCAATCGGTCCGAAGTCAAACTTGCTCTTCTTTCCGGTCACGACATAACCCTTTATGACAAGTTCCACCACCTTTGATGTCCAATAGATTATCGGCAGCTTGCGGAAAGGGGACTCGTCGATGGCAAGGCGTGACTCGGCATAAGAAAGAGGGAGCATTCTCGCCTGAGTCCAGAAATCCTGGTTGCGTTGCGATGCCTCGTCAATCACAAACAGATTGCCGAGCTTGCTGTAATACTCATCAAGGTCTTCGCGCTTTTCGTAAGACTGATTGTCGTAACGAGACTGGCGGCTCATGTATGCCTGTCCTACCGCGCCGGCTATATGAAGCTCGACAACCATGTCATCGAGAGTCTTGCTGACATAACCGAGCGAGTCCTTCGAGAAAGTCTGGCTAAGGTACATGTTCTCCACATAGTTCACATTGGCAGCTTTCGGCAGACGCATCATGACGCGGCGCACATATTTCACCGAATCCTCAACCGGTATGTAGAGCTTGCCGTTGAATCCCATCGACTCCGGATTATGAGGGGCGAATGAAAGCTCCACGCAGCGGTCAGTGCCGATATAGGTCGTATCCTCGATGTGATACATATAGTAGTCCGCACCGATGGCCGACAGGGGACTCACAAAGCGGTTGCGCATCACCGGTATGTCGTTTTCATAGACATCCACCTCCCGGAGAACATCCTCAAACAGGGCACGGGTATAGCTCTCGTCGAGCGACTTGTCTATGCCGTTCGTGCGCTGTGCCGTGACAATCTCCTTGTCAGTCCCCTCGCCGGTCGTGATACGTGTGGCCAGTTTCTCCTTCATCGAGAGGTCGAGTATCCGCTTGCCTGTCCAAATGCCGGTATCGACAAGTTCCGCGATTGCCTTGAACTTACCCTTGATCTGCCCGTCATCTCCGGGTCGGTATCCGTTGTAATTGTTCAGACCGAGCATCATCTTGTCGTAACGGTCATAGCTGTAATATGGCGCTGAGGTCGGGTCAATCTTCTTACGGTCGGCGCGGACCCTTTTCATAAGCTCGACAGCCGGATTATTCTTCTTGGAATACTTCTGCTTCTTGGGTTTTACAACCACCTCCACAAGTTCCGTGGTAGATGGTGACATGAAGAAGCGCATGGTGTCGCGGCTCGCGCCGACGGTCATCCTCGCGGCATCATAGCCGAGAGAGGATACTTCGATTTCCGAACCGGAGGGCACGTGGATTGTGAAGACACCGTTCATGTCGGTTGTGACGCCACGTTTGGCCTTGCGCGAGTAGACGTTGACAAAGGGAAGACGCTCACCGCTTACGGAGTCAACCACCACGCCGACAACCTTGCGGTCGGTTGTACGCGCAGCGTGCGACTGCACCGAAGGAAACGCGAAAGAGATTACCGACAGCACAATCAGAGTGAATATATGAGTGTATTTGTTACTTGCTATAAACATTACTGAACCGGGCGGATTAGTCACAATTTGTGATTCCACCACACTGTAATTGGGCAATAATTGTTAAATTTGCAAAAGAATGCGAAGACGATTCAATTCTTGAGTTGCGCAATTGCACTCATAGATAAAATAACGCCCGCTTCGCACCATTATTATAAATATTGGCTATATGGCACTTGAAATTGAGCACAAGTATCTCGTAAAGGATTCTTCATATCGCGACATGGCAACCGCATCGTATGATATAAAGCAGGGTTATCTGTCGCGTGAGCCGGAACGCACGGTGCGTGTCCGTACGTTTGGCGACAAGGGATTTATAACCGTGAAGGGTGTTACACGCGATTGCGTCCGCGCCGAATTTGAATATGAGATTCCCTTGAAAGATGCCTCCGAGCTGTTGGCCATGTGTCTGCCTCCGGTCATTGAAAAACGCCGTTATATCGTCCCGTTCGAAGGGAAGTGCTGGGAAGTCGATGAGTTTGCCGGAGCTTTGCAGTCTCTTGTTCTCGCTGAGATTGAACTGTCCTCGGAACGTGAGACCTATGCTGTTCCACCGTTTATAGGTGAGAACGTTACCGGCAACCCGGCCTATTACAATTCGAACCTATCGTCGCTTGTTGAGCGCTGACAGCATCTCCTCCAGACGGTCGCGTGTGTCGGTAAGAAGGTCTATGACCTCCATTCGCCGTGAGACATTCTTTCGGTTTTTGGCCATCTCCTCTTTTGCAGCCTCTATGCGCAGGCCCTTTATCCGGACAAGATAGTTTATCATGCGCAGCACGCGTATGTCGGCCGGACGGTAATACCGCTGGTTGCTCTGGCTGCGGCGCGGCTTTATCTCCGGAAATTCCATTTCCCAGTAGCGCAGGGTGCTTGGCGCGACATCAAGCATGTCCGCCACATCGCGTATCTTGTAGAATTGCTTGCCGAATTCCTCCTGTATCTCCAAGTCTTCTTCCATGTGTGTATCTTGAGTAGGGATAAGGGTCGGGTCAGTCCATGACATGTCCGGCATTCTCGGCTTCGCGCACCATGTCGGCATACTGTTCGGGAGTGACATCCATAAAGTAATAGTTCACGGGATTCTGAGGCTCATCTTTGAAGCGGACCTCATAGTGCAGGTGCGGCCCGGTGGACTTACCGGTCGAGCCGACACGGCCTATAAGGTCTCCCCTCTTTACTGCGTCTCCCGCCTTGACAAGTATCTCGCTGAGATGCGCGTATCTGGTCACGTAGTTGTAGCCGTGCGAGATGTCGATGCAGTTGCCGTATCCGCTGCGGCGGTCGGCAGCCTCGACCGTACCGTCGCCGGTGGCATAGACGGGGGTGCCTGACTTGGCGGCGAAGTCAAGTCCGGCATGAAACTTGGTGGAGCCATACACCGGATCGCGACGGTATCCGTAGCCTGAAGACATAGTGTAATCCTTCACATCTATCGGAATAATAGAGGGGATGTGCGAGAGCTTGTCTTTCTGCTTGCCGGCCTCGGCACGGAGCTGGTCGAAAGAGATGGACTGGGCGTAGAGCTGACGGTCAAACAGGTCAAGACGCTGGGTGAGGAGCTTTACGAGACCGCCGTCGGGCAGCTTGCGGAGTTCCTTGTAACGCATCTCATTGTCGAGGCCGGCGAAACGCTGGCTGCGCGACATAGGCTCCATCTGCATCATGACACGATAGAAGTTGTCGTCACGGTTGCGGATGTCCTCCATGATTTTGAGCGAGTTGTCAAGACGCCGGTTCAAAATGTTGTACTGGCTCTTCAACATCGAATTTTCACGGCGCAGGCTGTCCTCGGTCGGGGTACCTAACGTCCAGAAAAGGATTAGCACTATAAGGCCGCCCGCGAGCAGCGAAGAACCCAAGAACGCGGCAATCTTGATAATACGCGACTTGAGCGACGGGTAGATCCGCTCGAAGTTGTCGGTATCGGCATTATAGCGGTATGTTACATTGCGTTTCATGATTCCGGTCGTTTATTTGCGGAACTGAGCGATTGTCACGGCGGCGGCAATCGCCACATTGAGCGACTCGCTATGGTCGGGGCCGGCCGGCGGAATGAGCAGCGGGTCGGTTATGTATGTTCTCAACGCGGGTGAGATGCCCTTCCCCTCGTTGCCCATCAATATAAATCCGCACGCAGAGAGTTCAGCCTTGAAAATATCTTTCCCCTCCAGGAGCGTGCCATATACGGGAAGATTCCGGTTCGCCTCGAAAAGCGACGCAAGATCCACATAATCTACCTTCACCTTTGCAACAGAGCCCATGGTAGACTGTATTGTCTTGGGGTTGAACACATCGACCGTGTCGCGCGAGGCGAATATGCGGTATATTCCGAACCAGTGGCAGGTGCGGATTATGGTACCGAGATTGCCCGGATCCTGCACACCGTCGAGCACCATGTACAGTCTGTCGGCAGGAACCCGAAGGTTATGGTCCTGACCCGATTCAGGCAGCCTGTAAATGGCCATCACCGACGAGGGAGTGCTCAGATTCGACAATTTGCGCATCTCCGGTTCTGTCACTACATAGAGGTTGCATCCGCATCGGGCAAATGAATCAGCTTTCTCTTTCAGGCATATGACGGCCTCGGCATCGAACAGACCGAGCGTGTCGGAAACAGACTTCTCACCCTCAACGGAGAAGAGACCATGCTTGCGACGCATCTTGGCCGAGCCAAGTGATGAATATACGTTGAATTTTGATTTAGACAGTTCCATTTTCACTTTTTCAACATGCGAAGTTAATACTTTTTGGCCGATTTTTCAGTAAATCCCTTAATATTTAAAAAAATAATAGTAAATTTGAATATATTTTCCCGAATAGCCCCTGTTTACGCTCTGCGAAATTTTATTTTAAGGCCACGACCGGGGGCCGGGAGCATGACTTAAACTCGGAATATAATAATGTCTATGACAAAATATATTGGTGCGCACGTCAGCGCCACCGGAGGTGTGCAGAACACCCCTCTCGCTGCTGCCGAAATCGGTGCACGCGCTTTCGCTTTGTTTACCGGCTCAAGTGCCCGCTGGAGTTCCAAGGCCATCACGGAAAAGGCCGCGGCGGAATTCCGCGAGAACTGCGCGGCCAACGGCTTCACCCCCGATGTTATTCTCCCCCACGACAACTTCCTGATCAATCTCGGAAGTCCCGACGCGGAGAAACTCGCCAAGTCGCGCAAGTCATTTCTCGACGAGATGCGCCGCTGCGAGCAACTTGGCCTGACGATGCTCAACTTCCACCCCGGAAGTCATCTCGGTGAGATGGAGGTTGACGCCTGCCTCGATCTTATCGCGGAGAGCATCAACATTACCCTCGACCAGACCGAGGGAGTGACTGCGGTTCTGGAATCTACTGCCGGTCAAGGCACAAACCTTGGTTTCCGTTTCGAGCAACTTGCACGTATAATAGACGGAGTGGAAGACAAAAGCCGCATAGGTGTCTGCGTCGATACGTGCCATACTCATTCCGCAGGGTATGACCTTGCATCGGAAGAGGGATACCGCGCAACGTGGGATGAATTTGACCGTGTTATCGGAGCCGGTTATCTCCGGGCACTCCATCTGAATGACAACAAGCGGACGCTCGGCTCGCGGATAGACCGTCATGAGCTGATAGGACTGGGGTCCCTCGGCAAGGAATTCTTCACACGACTTGTCAACGATCCGCGCTTCGACAACATGCCGCTCATTCTGGAGACTCCCGACCCGGAGCGTTGGAAAGAGGAAATCGCGTGGCTTTACGGTCAGATCCGTGAATAATCTTCCGACCGGTGCCAATGACAAGGTGCGTGTATCACATAATAATACACAATCAACGGCTGCTGTCTGATTCAGACCTCCGCCTGACTTGAAATCTAAACTAACAATATACTCATGAGAACTAAACCTGATTTAAGTTTCTGGAAGCTGTGGAACCTTTCCTTCGGCTTCTTCGGGGTTCAGATCGCATACGCGTTGCAGAGTGCCAACGTGTCGCGTATCTTCACCACCATTGGTGCCGACCCCCACGACCTAAGTTATTTCTGGATTCTTCCACCCCTTATGGGTCTCGTGGTGCAGCCCATCGTAGGTATGATGAGCGACAAGACCTGGAACCGTTTCGGCCGTCGTCTGCCCTATCTGATTGTCGGCGCACTGATTGCTGTTGTCGTGATGTGTCTGCTTCCTAATGCCGGAAGTTTCCATTTCACCGTAGCGAGTGCGATTCTCTTCGGCCTTGTGGCCCTGATGATGCTCGACACCTCGATCAACATGGCCATGCAGCCGTTCAAGATGCTTGTCGGCGACATGGTCAACGAGAAACAGAAAGGTCTCGCCTACTCTATCCAGAGCTTCCTCTGCAACGCAGGCTCTGTAGTGGGTTACATCTTCCCTATCCTCTTCATGTGGCTCGGCATCAAGAACACCGCCCCCGAAGGCGTGGTGCCCGATACCGTGATATGGTCATTCTATATCGGCGCGGCAATCCTTCTGCTCTGCGTAGTTTACTCCCTTATCAAGATCAAGGAGTGGCCGCCGAAGTTATATAATGAGTATAACGGCATTGAGGAGAAACCGGCCAAGAAGGAGAAAACCGATGTCATCAGCCTGCTCAAACATGCACCGGCTACATTCTGGACAGTTGGTGTGGTTCAGTTCTTCTGCTGGTTCGCGTTCCTGTTCCTCTGGACATATGCTACCAACACTGTAGCACACAACGCTTTCCAGACTCCCGAGACTGTCAACTATCCCGGTATCACCTACAATGGTACTGATTATGAAGGTAAATACCTCATCGCCAACGACAGTGTGATTATCCTCAACCATGGCAAGCAGGAGGGTGATTTCCTCGCTACACATAACGGGGCCTTCACTCTGACCACAGCCGACATCGTCGAGACGCGTCCTGACGGCTCACTCGACATCAGCGCGACAGGAAGCGCGAAGATTGAGAGTGCGGCTGACTGCAAATATATCACACGCACTGTTCTCGACGCCACTTCCACACAATATAACGAGGCCGGCAACTGGGTCGGCGTGCTCTACGCTATCCAGGCTCTCGGCTCCGTGCTCTGGGCAGTGATGCTCCCCCGCTTCCGCAGCCGTAAGTTCTCGTACACGCTCAGTCTGCTGTTGGGTGCGGTCGGTTTCTTCATGACAGCTTTCATCACCAACCCATATGTCCTTTTCGTGGCGTTCGCGCTGATCGGTTGCGCATGGGCAGCTATGCTTGCATGGCCCTTCACCATACTCACCAACTCGCTGCGCGGCGGAAACATCGGAGCGTACCTCGGTCTCTTCAACTGTACAATATGTGTGCCCCAGATTGTGGCTGCACTCGTAGGCGGCTGGATTCTCACCATGCTCAGCGTGCCCGGCGAGCTTGCCCCCGAGTACCTGATGATGGCAGTGGCCGGTGTGTCGCTCGTGATCGGTTCGGTATGCGTGTTCTTCATCAAGGAAGGCCCCGGCAAAGAACCGGTGAAAGAGACACCCGAGATCAGCGAGGTGATCTGATAACAGCTCACAAAACCAGCCAAAACATGTTTTACACCCCTGGAATTATGTCGTAAAACATAAAATTCAAGTTTTATTTTCCCCGTGGCCGAGCCAAATCGGACCACGGGGAATTTTTATTGCAAAATAGTTGCAGGATTACTTAATTTGAGTTACCTTTGCGTCGTAAGAAAACAACATCAACTTTAAATCTATATTACAAGATCATGAAGAAACATAATTTCTATGCAGGCCCCTGCATTCTGTCTCCCTACACGATTCAGAAAACTGCCGACGCTGTTCTCAACTTCGCAGACATGGATCTCTCGATCCTTGAGGTTTCTCACCGCAGCAAGCAGTTCCAGGCTGTAATGGACGAGGCTGTAGCTCTCACAAAGGAGCTCCTCAACATCCCCGAAGGTTATCATGTGCTCTTCCTCGGCGGTGGTGCAAGCCTTCAGTTCTGCATGGTTCCTTTCAACCTTCTCAACAAGAAAGCCGCTTACATCAACACCGGCACATGGGCTGGCAACGCCATCAAGGAGGCCAAGCTCTTCGGCGAGGTTGACGTAATCGCTTCTTCAGAGGCATCAAACTTCAACTACATTCCGAAAGATTTCGTAATCCCGACAGACGCGGACTACTTCCACTATACTTCAAACAATACTATCTACGGTACTGAGATCCGCAAGGACTTCGACAGCCCCATCCCGATGGTGTGCGACATGTCTTCCGACATATTCTCACGTGAGTTCGACGTTACAAAATACGAGTGCATCTACGGTGGTGCCCAGAAGAACCTCGCTCCCGCAGGTGTGACTATCGTCATCATCAAGGAGGACGCTCTCGGCAAGGTAAGCCGTCAGATTCCTACAATGCTCGACTACCGCACCCACATCAAGAAGGGTTCGATGTTCAACACTCCCCCGGTACTCCCCATCTACTCAGCTCTCATGACTCTCCGTTGGTACAAGGAGCAGGGTGGCGTGAAAGAGATGGAGCGTCGCGACATCGAGAAGGCAGCTATCCTCTACGATGAGATCGACCGCAACAAACTGTTCCGTGGCACTGTTGCCGAGGAGGACCGTTCAATCATGAACGTATGCTTCGTGATGAACCCCGACTACGCAGAACTGGAGAAGGACTTCATGGAGTTCGCAACCATGAAGGGTATGGTCGGCATCAAGGGTCACCGTTCGGTTGGTGGTTTCCGTGCTTCTCTCTATAACGCGCTTCCCAAAGAGAGCGTGGAGGCACTCGTTGCCGTCATGAAGGAATTCGAGGCAAAACACTGAGAAAACAGGTAACAAGGTAATCTTTTAAGAATTCTGAAAGCTATGAAGATACTCGTTTTCACAGAGAAGCCTTTCGCTCCCGCAGCTGTCAAGGCAATCGAGAACACTATCAACGCATCGGGCAATGAGCTGGAGCTCGTTGAAGGCGGCACACGTGCCGACCTCCTCGAAGCAGTGAAGAACGCCGAAGGTCTGATTGTCCGCAGTGACAAAATCGACGGCGAGGTAATGGACGCAGCTCCCAAGCTGAAGGTTATCGTTCGTGCCGGTGCCGGCTTCGACAACATCGACCTTGAGGCAGCCACCAAGCATGGCATCTGCGTGATGAACACTCCCGGCCAGAACTCAAACGCTGTGGCTGAGCTCGTGTTCGGTATGGTTGTGATGATGTGCCGCAACATGTACAACGGCAAATCGGGTACAGAGCTCAAAGACAAGAGCCTCGGCATCTATGCCTTCGGTCAGGTTGGCCGCAACGTTGCCCGCATCGCCAAGGGCTTCGGCATGAAGCTGGAGGCTCTCGACAAATTCGTTCCCGATGCTGTCATGGAAGGCGAGGGCGTGAAACCTGTTCACACTCCCGAGGAGCTGTTCGCGAACAACTTCGTCTCGCTTCATATCCCCGCTACACCCGAGACAAAGAAATCTATCGGCTATGACCTGATGATGAAGATGCCGCAGGGTGGAGTGCTCATCAACACAGCCCGCAAGGAGGTTATCGACGAGGAAGGTCTGATGAAAGCTCTTGAGGAGCGTCCCGACCTCCGCTATGTTTCCGACATCAAGCCGGATGCAGCCGAGGAGTTCGAGCAGAAATTCGCTTCGCGCGTGTTCTTCACACCCAAGAAGATGGGTGCCCAGACAGCTGAGGCCAACTTCAACGCCGGCGTGGCAGCTGCCGAGCAGGTAATCGCTTACCTCAAGGATGGCTGGAACAAATATCAGGTAAACAAATAAGACTCCGACAATCGCTTCCGGAGCTAATGCTCCGGAAGCGACATAACAAAGTCGGCCCATCGCAGACACTGCGATGGGCCGACTTTTATACTATCCGGGCCAAGGTTTCGTTATGATTACGTAACTTAGACTAACTTTTATTCACAGTTAAACCAACACATGAAACAACTGAACGTTCTTCTTGCGACAGCGTCAATGCTCACCGCGGCATCGGCTATGGCGCAAAGCCACTCCGGCACTCTCCCGGTAATCTACGTTAACTCACAGGTACCCACCGAGGATATCAAGAAAGGTGAGTATGTCGATGCCACATATTATCTCGACAACTGCGGCATAGCAGGAATCGAATCGATCGGCGATGCCGACAATCAGGTGGCGACAGAAATCAAAGGCCGTGGAAACTACACCTGGACCGGCTTCGACAAGAAACCCTACAAGCTGAAACTTGCGAAAAAAGCCACACTCATGGGCATGGACAAGAACAAGCACTTCGCTCTTCTAGCCCACGCTGATGACAATATGGGCTTCATGCGCAACATCGCCGGTTTCGAGCTCAGCCGCCGCCTCGGTCTCCCCTGGACTCCGATGGACAAGCCCGTGGAGTTCTATCTCAACGGTGACTACAAGGGCCTCTATTTCGTTACACAGACCATCCGTATAGACGAAACCCGTGTCAACATCACCGAGCAGGATGATCTCGCCACCGAGAATGTAGATGGCGGATGGCTTGTGGAGATTGACAACTACGACACTGACCCCCACATCACTCTTGAGGAACCTACCGGCTATCCCATCTATTTCACTTTCCAGAGCCCCGAGGAACTCAGCGATCCCCAGCTCTCCTACCTCACCGAACAGATGACTCTGCTGAACAACCTTATATATAACGAGGACAAGAACTCTACCGAACTGTTCGACCATCTCGATCTCGACGACGCCGTCCGCTTCTACATCGTCCAGGAGATTCTTGATGACACCGAGTCATATCACGGTTCATGCTATCTTTACAAGAACACCGGTGACGACAAGTGGCACTTCGGCCCGGTATGGGACTTCGGAAATGCATTCCAGCGTGGCGACAAGTGTCAGTTCGTATGGGAAAACCCGACATTCAACCAGACATGGATTGGCGAGATTTACAAATATCCCGCTTTCCAGAACCGTGTGAAAGAAATCTGGAAAGAATTCTGCCAGTCAGGTTATGCCGGACTTGAGGACTACCTTACAGACTATGCAGACTATATCTCAACTGCCGCGCGCAGCAATTACAACCGCTGGAACCAGTATGGCAACGAGAATGTAGTGTCGGAGAAGAACAACATGATCTCCATGATTCGCAAGAGTGTTGACTGGCTTGGTGACCGGTGGGGTGCCAAACCTGGCAACAACGATCCGGAACCGGGCGTCTACGAGCTTTATCTGTTGGGAGATGACAATGGCTGGAACGTTGGCAACGCCTCGGACTATAAGTTCACATATATCGGTGACAATAAATATGAACTCAAACTGGACAATCTGACTTTCGAAAAACGCTATAAAATTGGAACTGACAACTGGGATCCAATCGACCTCGGAGCCGAAGAGGAAGGAATGACCCCGGAACTTGAGAAATCTTTCAAGTTGGTTCATGCGGGCAAAAATATCGAATACACTCCCGGCATCGACGGCCACAGGATGATAGTTGACCTCGGTAACAACACTCTCCTTTTCACCAAGCAGGCAACCGGTCTTGATATGACCACTGCTACCGTTGACGAAGTGCCCGAGATTTACACCATAACCGGCCAGCGAGTTGAAGATATGGATGCTCATGGCATATATATTCTCCGCTACTCAGACCGCACCGTCAAAGTTGCAAGATAAGTATACATCATGGGGTGTCAGGAAAAACGGTTCCGGCAGCCCATGAGTTTTATAAAGTACATTGGGTTTAATTGTCCGGATGGAATTTAACATTGTTTACAATATTGGTCAATAAATTGTTAAACCTTTGTTAATATGCGGATTGCGATTAAACAAACTTCTTTTTCAAACGTCAAAGAGGCGTAACGTACAAAAAATAAGATATTATGATGAAGAAATTTGTAAGCGCTGCACTCGCAGCAATGATGCTTTTCGCAATTCCCGCAACCGCACAGAATACCGCTACAGGCGCATCGAAAACAGAAACCACTTCATGCACCTCAAACAATAAGGACTGCAACCAGAACCGGAAGTGTGACGGCAACCGTCAGGCCAAGGGAAACAAAGGCAGCAAGGACCGTCAGGGTCTCAGAGCGAACAATGAGTTCGAGGGTCTCAACCTGACAGACACTCAGAAGAACCAGCTCAATGAACTGAAGGCAAAGCAGCGTACCGCACGCGAGGCCCAGAAAGCACAGGCACAGGCTGACCGTCAGGCAAACAAAGAAAAGAAGACTGCCGACCGCAACGCCAAAAAAGATGAGCGTGAGGCCGCACGTCGCGCCTACCTTCAGGAAGTGAAGAACATCATCGGCCCGGACAACTATGTAATCTACCTTGAGAACATGTATGTCACGGCTCCCGCACAGCCTAAGATGATGCAGAAAGGCAACATGAACCACAATCGCCAGCACGCCAGAGCCGACAAGAAAGTTCGCAGCGGCAAAGCCCAGATGAACAAGAAAGCCCAGAAAACCGCAGTTCAGCTCAACTCTACCGAGAAAGCAGCTGTCAACTCATGACGCAATAAAACATCACAGAATAGCCGACGGAGAAATCCGCCGGCTATTTTTTTGTGTTCGACTTGTCTGGCTGGTCAGACTGGTCCGACAAGTCTGACACGTCTGACAGATCTGACAGGTCAGAGAGGTCTGACAAGTCAGGCCACAGCTGACTTTTACGCGAATAGCGATATTTTTAAGGCTAAATTTTTGGTGTTGTGGAAATATATCCGTAATTTTGCAACCGAAAGTTGGCCGATAATAGGAACCACGAGACTCTTTGCCACGTTATAACCTACCGAATACACTTATTATCAACCACTTCCACAATCTTATTACCATCACCAAAAAACTCAAACCTACGCTACACATGGTAATATTTGGCACATAGAATCAACATGACGTCACCTGTTGACGCTCATAGCGGCTCATTGTGCCCGAAAAAACGCTATAAACCAACATCAACAATAACTTTTAATCACAAAAAAATGAAAAATTTTCACTTTTGGTAGCTGCTGCCCTCGTTGGAGTGTCAGCAAGTGCTAAGACTGTGTATTGGGACAACACCGATACAGGTTGGACCGAGGTAATCGCCTACTCATGGGAACCCAGTGTTGACGAGACACTGAGCGCAACGACCATTGACGGTCACGAGGTATACGCAATCGAGCTTGACAACGAAGAAATTATCTTCAAAGGTTCTGCTGCATGGTCTGACACTATGCAGACAGCGAACCTCCCTGTGACAGACGGTGCTGTATATGGCAAAGCCAGCATAAAATCCAACGGAGGTAGCATTGATCCTATCGCCACAATAACAAATGGCGTTTGGTCTGACTACTCTGCTCCGGTTGATAAGTTCCCTGCAATGTACTTAGTCGGAGATATGAACGGTTGGAGCGCAAGTGCCAAGTACAAAATGGAGACAACTGATGGTGTTACATATACACTGTCCAATCAGTCATTCACCACTACCGATCAGTTCAAATTCTTCGGTGGGAACTGGGGACTTCGCGAACTGACCTACACAGGTGGCACTGTTAATGTCAATACAGAGTATCCTCTCGGGTCAGGTAGCCTAAATATATCTGTGGCTGAAGCATGCTCAGATGTTACTGTAAAGCTCGTAGTTAATTCTGACTACACATCAGGTACTCTTACTCTCGTAACCGAAGGTGGCGACGACCCCGTTCCTCCGACACCCAGCGATGACTACGAGGGCTGGTATGTGAATCTCGGTGGCGACTTTATCACCGGTTACTGGAGAGGCATGGCAGTTCCGACTGATGGCAAAGTATCTTTCGACGGTCTCGCAATCGGCACTGACGAATTCAAACTGAAAGTTTGGAATGGAACAGACGATATCTACTACACAACAGCCGGTCACGTAGTTGCAACCGATGTAGCAACAGTTATGACAGAGAGCACTGAGATTGACTGCGCTATCACAATTACAGGCGCTACCGAGGGTGCTTTGTATGACGTAACTTTTGATTGCGCCACCAACACAATCACCGTTGTGAACCATGAAGGTGAGATTGTTATGACTTACAACATCTATGGCACAATCACTACCGGTGATGCTCAGGATTGGGTTGACCTCGAAATGACAGAGGATGCTGAAGGCAACTGGTCTTGGAACGGTACTGTAGTTCCCGGTTCATTCGGTATCAGGAAGATGGAGAATGGCGTCCAGACCGCATGGTACTCTTCTGCTGATGCTGACGCTGCTACAATCAACGGCTCAGGCAACTACTCTGTAATGGTTAACGGTACTAACTGGACAAGCGAGCTCGTAGGCGACGCAGCTTTCACTTTCAACCCCGAGACTCTCGTTCTTACTGCATCAGGTTCAACTGCAGTTGAGACTGTTGAGGTTGCCGAGGCTGGCGAGGCTGTTTACTTCAACCTTCAGGGTGTACGCGTTGAGAACCCCGCAAACGGCCTGTTCGTTCGCGTTCTCAACGGCAAGGCTACAAAGGTCGTTATGTAATATCAATTATCCTACCGACCCCGCCATCTTCGGATTGGCCGGGGTCTTTCACAAAAGATGCGTTCCATGTGGAGCGCATCTTTTTTATTTCAGCTTTTTTCGCTATTTTTGTATCCAAATTCAACAGCGATGAAAATCATTAACAGAAACATATTGGTAGCCGCCGGTTTCGCGACGGCTCTCACCGCGCTGCCCTGGGGGCAGAAGGGTCATGATACAGTAGCGTATATAGCTGAGTGCCATCTCACTCCCGAAGCAAAAGCCGCTGCCGAAGAGCTGCTCGACGGCAAATCTATCGTCTATTACGCCAACTGGATGGACAATGCCTCGCACACTCCCGAATATGCCTACACAAAGACCTGGCATTACAAGAATATAGATGCCGACGAGACATTTGCCGAAGCAAAGCTCAATGACAAGGGTGACATCGTGACCGCACTCAACGAGCAGATTCTCGTTCTGGGCGACACCACAAAATCGAAAGAGGAGCGTGCATTGGCTCTGAAAATGGTTGTGCATTTCCTTGGCGACATGCACCAGCCTATGCACCTCGGACGACTCAGTGACCTCGGAGGCAACCGCCATGAAGTGCGCTATTTCAAGAACCCTACAAATCTACACACAGTCTGGGACAGCCGCCTTGTGGAATCTGCACACAAATGGAGCTACACCGAATGGCAGCAGCAGATTGACCGCGCCACTCCCGAGGAGGAAGCCGCCATTCTCAGCCTCACGACTCCGGCTGAATGGGCGGAGCAGACCTACGGCATATGCCGCGAAGTCTATGAGAAGACTCCTGCGGACATGAACATCGAATACACATACATTGCAGACTGGACACCGGTCATCGAGCAGCAGTTCCTGCGTGGCGGACTCCGTCTGGCCAAGGTTCTCAATGATGTTCTCGCACCTGCGGTAAAAAAGTAAGAGTCCGTCTCATAAAAAATTTACCCATAGGGGCGGCTTATTTTTGAACTGATTCGGTTCAAGACCGCAGGGAGCAGCCTGATGGCTGTGACCGGAGGGCTTGGAGCGAAGCAGTCAAAAAGAAGCCGGACGGAGTAAATTTTAACGGATTCTGT